>SDBS01000294.1_pt1 | contig 46238 bp, 52 predicted proteins | sample 2277091 | NCBI WGS metagenome assembly SDBS01 (sample SAMN10404972, study PRJNA504765) | marine sediment metagenome | isolation source: marine sediment core GS10_PC15, 163 cmbsf | place: Arctic Ocean: Southern Knipovich Ridge | collected 2010 | reverse complement strand
GAAGCGACAGCGGCCCTGGGCGGCAGCGTTATGGTGATGCACACCGGCTACCTGCCCCAGTTCTCCCGCGGAGGGCGGCGGTACTGGCTGAGAAACTGGGCCGAGCGGATGCCGAAGATCGTCGAGCATGCCGGGAAACTGCGGGTGACCCTGGCGCTGGAGAACACCTGGGACGACCGACCGGAGATCATGCTGCACCTGGCCGACATGCTCCCCGGCGATGATGTACGGTTCTGTCTCGACACGGGACACGTCAACGCCTTTTCGCACCTGGGGATCAGCAGGTGGTGGGACATGATCGGCGATCGCGTAGTCGCTGTTCATCTCCACGATAATGACGGCCTTTCCGACGACCACCTCGCCCCGGGAGAGGGTACATTCGATTTCGAGACCCTGGCAGGGAGGCTCCGAAGCCTGGAGACGATGCCGATGCTCGACCTCGAAGTCGATCTGCCGAGGGCACCGCGGGGAAGAGAATATCTCCGGCATCTTCTGACATGAGAGTGCGGCTGGACAAAATGCCGGGGTACGATATGGACGTATACCTTGCATAACTCCCTTATATATGGTACAAGAGTAATGTAGTCGATCGACCAGGTCGACCTTCGATCGATCGCCTCTCCATGAAAGGTAATACATCACCTTGAAGCGGTCGCTGGCATGAGCAAGTCAGAATCAGAAAGCAATTGTTCTACGGGGGAATCACGTCTCTATTTCGCGATTTTCCTCGCCTTGTCACTCGTATATCTGCTGTCCGGCCTCGTGCTGCCCGCCCTGAACGGAAACGGAGAGAGAACCCGGGAGACGCTTTTCGGGTTCTCACAGTTGGGCTGTTACGGGATCTCCTGCGTGATCATAGGGCTGTTGATACCATTTGCCGTCCTGATCGTCCGCTTGAAACTCTCGCCCGGTTCTATGGACGGGATGCGTGGGCATGCCGCCCGGATCTTCAGCAGCACCTGGTTTCGCGTCGGATTCTCGCTGCTTCTTGTCACCGTCTTTTTCCTTCTCCGGAGCCGGTTTATCAACTACGACGGACAGATGTTCGCTGAGAAATTTGCGCGCGACGTCCCTCTGCACGGAGCGCATGTCACCCACGATGAGATGTGGGAACTCTATCTCCATTCACGTTTCTGGTTCTACACGAACCACTTGTTCGGCTGGAGCGTCGAACTGTCATATCAGGTGCTTTCGTCGGTTGTCGGCGGAGCGTTCATCCTGCTGCTCATGTACTACTGCTCCCTCATGTTTCCCGACAGGCCCATTCTCGCATTCGCCGTATGCGTTTCCGGCGGATACATGCAGGTCTTCTTCGGCGACGTGGAGAATTACACGTTGACGATAACATTGATCATGGCGTACTTCATCGCTTCCGCGCTCTATATCAAGGGCCGGTGGAACATCATAGTTCCCTCGGTCATACTTGCTGCGGCACTTACCTTCCATCTGCTGGCAGGATTCCTTATACCGTCGATTATCGTACTGTATTACATCGCCTGGAGGAGGGGGCAGAAGCGGTCCGTAGTGACAGCCGCAGGGATGTTCTGCGCCATTTTCGGGCTGACGCTGCTTTTCTTCCACCTCCACGATCTGCCGATCAGGAATCTCTGGTATAACAGCCACGCTTTCGGCCATGGGGGGAACATCAGGCCGAGACTCGTCGATCCTTCCCCCGGATACTATTTTCAGATGCTGAACTTGTCATTCCTTCTCGTCCCGGTGTGGATCATTCTCATCCCCCAGCTTATTTTCAAACGTATCAGGCTCGATGACATGAACATTCATCTCATCGTCGCCGCAATATTCATGGGACTCTTCTTCATAGGATGGAAGGCCACCCTGGGAGTCTATTCGGACTGGAATATGTTTGCCGCCGCAGCCCTGCCGGTTACGTTCCTCGTACTGCGCAACATGTTCTCGACCGAGTGTATCCGGAGGAGATACTGGCTGATCTATCTTTTTGCGTGGCTTTTTATACTGCATTCCTATTCCTGGGTGATCTCCAACCACTTCTACATCGCTGCCAGCATGTAAATTGACACAGGCCTGGAAATACTCTACTGTTACTCGACGCAGGACAGGTAACGGAGTATTCGACCAGTTCCAAGGGGTGCGGCATTGGATTATCTATTTCTTATTTTTATTCTCATCGTTGTGGCGGCGAACATCATCCTTACGATAATCCTCTCGCGAAAGCGGCGGAGTCCGGCTATCGACCAGGAAAAGCTTCTCAGGGATGAGATGAAGCAGAATCGCGAGGAGATGACCAACACCCTCGTCGGGCTGCTGGGCGAGATGCGCGAATCTCAGAACGAGCGGCAGGAAAGTATCGGAAAGCGTATCGGCGAGCTGACCGACTCGAACGAGAAGGCCCTCGGCAGCATGAGGGACAAGATCGAGGTACGTCTCAAGGAGTTACAGGACAGCAACGAGAAGAAGCTCGAGAAGATGCGCGAGACTGTCGACGAAAAGCTCCAGAGCACCCTGGAGAAGCGCATCGGCGAATCGTTCAAGCGGGTCAGCGAGCATCTCGAGGCGGTGCACAAGGGCCTCGGCGAGATGAAGAACCTTGCCAACGGTGTCGGGGATCTGAAGAAAGTACTTACCAATGTGAAGACGCGGGGGACGTGGGGAGAGGTTCAGCTCGGCAACATCCTCGAGCAGATAATGACACATGACCAGTATGGCACAAACGTCGCTACGCGGCCGGGTTCCTCGGAGCGGGTCGAATATGCTGTCAAGCTGCCTGGTCCCGAGGATGATCCCGATGTCTGTGTCTGGCTCCCGATCGACGCGAAATTTCCCCAGGAGGATTACCTCCGCCTGGTCGAAGCCTCAGAAGCAGGGGATGTCGATGCGGTCAACCAGGCGACGGCCGCCCTCAGGAGCGCGGTGCTCTTATCGGCGAAGGATATCAGGGACAAGTATATCGACCCGCCGAACACGACCGATTTCGCGATCATGTTCCTGCCGACCGAGGGGCTCTACGCTGAGGTGCTGAGGCAGACCGGTATAGTCGAGCAGCTGCAGAGGGAGATGCGCATCGTCGCGGCAGGCCCTACGACTCTCGCGGCGATACTCAGTTCGCTTCGGATGGGATTCCGGACCCTGGCGATAGAGAAACGATCCAGTGAGGTATGGCAGGTCCTCAGGGCCGTAAAGACCGAGTTCGGCAGATTCGGCGATGTGCTTACGCGTCTTGGCAGGCAGCTCGATACGGCAAAACGTACAGTCGACCAGACAGGTGTACGGACAAGGGCGATGAAACGTAAGCTCAGGGATGTCGAGACCCTGCCCGGGCCGGACGCGACTAAACTTCTGGAGATACCCGAGGAAGAGGCAGAAGATCAGGATGAATGAGATGTAAACTCATGCGCCCGATCATGATCCAGAGGCAGCGAGAAAATTGGAAACATACACAGAACCAAAAGAACTGACGGTAAATCCACTTTATCAGGACCAGAGGCAGAAAAGTCTGGCTGACCTGAGTAATGATATGATCGACGCTCCCATTGTCGACCTGATCAACAATTTTAACAGACTGCCTCATTGTTTCACGCTTCAGAGCTGCTACGGGCATTTCGTTTACGACGGCCAGCCGGATACCTGTAACCTCGAGCCCCTGCCGGAAACAGATACCATCAGCAAGGTCGAGTACAGGATCGCCTACATCTGCTTTTGTATCGAGAACAGCTCGGCGGGGAGAGGGTTTCTCAAGATCCTCAAGGGAATCACGGATATCGATCCGGGTACCATCCAGTTATGCTGCGCGGAGTGGTTCTGGGAAAGACAGGTCAATTCTTATGCGTTGCAGGTCGAGCCGGACAGGTTCAAAAGGCAGGACACGGCCGAGCTGGACTACAAGGAAGCGTTGCGTATAGAAAAGATCAGAAATGAATTTTATATCAAGCTACGGGATATCTTCTGATCACAACAAGGGGCCCTGACATGATGACGATTGAATACAACGCGATCGGTGTCGTTCACAGTCCGTTCAAGGAGGCCAGGGGGACGCCCATACAACCCTCCCGTGCAAAGGATGCCATGGGCACGGTCGAGATCTTCGACGAGTACGTGGAGGGGCTCGACGATCTTGACGGTTTCTCGCATATCATACTGCTGTACCATTTCCACAGGTCCGGGCCGTATCGACTCAAGGTGACACCGTTTCTCGACACCAGCCTGCGCGGGCTCTTCGCGACCCGAGCGCCAAGCCGGCCGAATCCGATAGGGCTGTCGGTGGTCGAGCTCGTTGGAATCGATGGAAACACGCTGTCGGTCAGGGGATTGGATATCCTCGATGAAACGCCTGTCCTGGACATCAAACCATATATTCACGAGTTTGATGAGCGGGGCGGGGCGCGCTCGGGCTGGCTGGAGTCCGCCGGGGGGCAGACTGATGTGGCGGATGATCGGTTCGAGTGAAATCAGTGCGGCGAATTAAACTCTATTCGCCTCTTCTTAGCAATATCATGTCGGCCATTCATGAATCCGGACTTATCTATCCCTGTGCCTTCTAATAATTCCATCCCCACAGAAATCGATGCATCCCTGGGCGACGCGATCCGACCCAATCGAGAGCCGGGGGGACCCCATCTTGCTGGGCTGGTCAGATGTCTGAGGTCGTGCTGTAGAGTCTGATATTGTATGTGATATGGCATCGCTGGAGTGAGTCAACATCCTGGACATCAAACCCTCAACATCCGTATCGCCCACCAGATATCATGATATAAATTGCTAGATAGCTATTTTATCCGGAGGTTACTCAAATTCAGGTAACTGCAAGCATGGCAACGCGGACGGAATAAATGGGAGACCGCATTCAACCACTAAGTGCAACATTCCAGCCTAAACGCCTCCGCAGGGGTTTGGTATTTCAGGCACTTCCGAGGTCGGTTGTTTAACTGCTTCTCAACTGATAATACCTGTTTCTTCGTTACATTACTAAAGTTTGTTCCTTTTGGGAAGTAGCGTCGGATCAGACCAATGCTGTTCTCAACTGCCCCCTTCTCCCAGCTATGATATGGTTCGCAGAAGTATGACTGTGTGCCAAGGGAGTGATTGGTCCGGCCGTGACAGGTGTTCTCCGGGCCATTGTCATAAGTGATTGTCATTCGCATGTGCCCGGGGTAGCTACCGAGGGTGTTGACCAGGGCCTCACGGAATGCTACGGCAGTTTTTCGGGGGATGGCCTTGATCCTTACATAACGGGTCTTTCTTTCTACCGCGACAGCGAGCGCAGCAGTCCCGCAAGGTGAGTTGGCGGTATCTACTTCCCAGTGTCCTGGTTGCTCTCGTGTGTGTACATGCTGGGGACGATCCTTGATGAAAACCCTGTCTGGAATGCGGAATCGGGACTTCTTGCAGTATCGGCGTGGCCGGCGTTTGCGATGAGCTTTGGCCAGCCTCGGGATCAGCTCCCTGGCCTCGAGATAGATCCACTGGTAGATGGCCTCGTGGCTGACGGTGACTGAATGGTCATCGTGTCGGAGACGTCCGGCGATCTGCTCAGGCGACCAACCTCGCTTGAGGTTGATACGGACATAGTGCCTCAGGAAGGAGGATTTGAGCCGCGGTCGACGATGGCTCTGCTTCCAGCGGAGATCAGCCTTAGATTGGGCTTGGTGAGGCAAGTAGCCGTTCGATGTGCTATGATCGGCGTTCCGGCGCAGTTCCCTCGAGATTGTTGAGGGAGATCTGCCGAGTTGGGCGGCAATGGCTCTGATCGAGTGGCCTTGGCCCTTGAGAATCGCCAGGCGATCCCGCTCTTCTTTGGACAAGTGCTTGTAGTGTTTAGACATAATCCACGCATTCTAGCGCGGAAGCGGTTCAACCGGAAGTGTTGCACTTGCTTGTTGAACTCGGGGGAGGGACAGGGGAAAGGTCAGGACAGGTCAAGTCAGCGCTGCTAAATATTGCTGTCTTATGAAGAGTATTATGCTTAAATATACGTTGAAAAAGAAAGCGCCATTCCGGGTCAGTCAAAATAGATCTACATGCATCGGAAGACCCAGTACAGGTTTGGTAGCGCAGACGTGATAGAGATATAGGACAGGAGGCAAACGATGGGGGACAAAGGCGGCAAGAAGGATAAAAGCAAGCATAAGAGACAGGAAGACAGCAAACGGAAACAAAAGGAAACGGACAAGAAGGATAAGCAGCCCAAAAGAATCCCAAAATAGTATTCAGGGTTTACATGCGGGAAGTGTCTCTTCTATTAATTCCGTCCAAACAGAATCCGATTCTCACATCTGTTTTTGTGCGTCTATTTTATAAACAGAAAGAGGGAAGCCGGTCAAGCCTGCTTCCCTCTCTATTTTTTAACGGTCTGCCGCCCTATCTGCAGCACCCGTAAGCTTTCGGATCAGCTCTAGTAACCGCCGCGACCGAAACCGCCACGACCGCCGCCGCCGCCGCCACGGTTGTCCGTGCGGGGCTTCGCCACGTTGACCTTGAGCGTGCGACCCTGCAGGTCCTTGTCGTTCAGGGCGTCGATGGCAGCCTGTCCTTCGGTATCATTGGACATCTCGACGAAACCGAAACCCTTGGAACGGCCAGTGTCTCTGTCCGTGATGATAGCAACGGAGTCAACCGTGCCATGCTCTTCGAAAGCTTTCCTGAGATCGCTTTCCTCTGTGTCAAAAGACATGTTTCCTACGTAAAGTTTCATGTCAGCCTCCTCAAAAGGGCTCAAACGAATATTGCATCAAACAGATATTTTTCCGGAAGATTTAAAGGTCCCTAAAGAGAAGATCAACTTGATAGGTCTCGTTCATCGTCAATTTCGGTCACAATCCCGAATCCATCCGTTTCGCGAAGAGTATACTCAATTATTGTGAGAACACAAGAACATAATAAGATATTTCTTAAAATATCATAAAAATCGCAATCGATGGCAGTATTGTCTCTCCTGAAAATACCATCCTATTGATGATCAAGAGTCCTTTAATGTTTGAATCAGGGTAAGTGCAAATATTGTAATACGGATGTAGTAAGTAGAAGGGAAAGTGGGGAGAAACGGGAAATAGTTCAAGCTACAGCAAATCTGGACAGAATGATCCCAGTGAATGAAGTGATTCCAGTAGTCACTATTACTCAGGCAGCTTGCCGAAAATACCGATGATGCAGTCCGCCAACCATTGGCTCTGTGCTGATCGGTCCGAGTTCAGGTGGTTCAATTGGCCTCGTCTTCGGACAGTCCTTCTCCAAACCGAGATGTGTTCGGCACTCGTGATAGTAGTGAAAGTATTGCTTGAGGACTCGTCGTAGATGTTTATCATTGAAAACGATCACATGATCCAGACATTCCCGTCTGATCGATCCGATTAACCGCTCGACGAACGGATTCTGCCAGGGCGATCGAGCTGAGATCAACACTTGCTCGATTTCCATTGATTCAACACGACAATTGAATTTTTCTCCAAATTTACCATCTCGATCACGAAGCAAGTACTTTGGGGCTGTATCCCAGGGAAAAGCCTCTACAATCTGCTGGCCGGTCCAGACGGCAGTCGGCGAGTCGGTTACGTTGAAATGAACGATCTGTCGTCGTTCATTGCTTATAACAAGAAAAACGAACAATACTCGGAATGTCGCTGTAGGAACGGTGAAGAAATCCACGGAGACGATATCTTTAGTGTGGTTCTTCAGAAATGTACGCCAGGTTTGAGATGGAGGCTTGGAATGACGTACCATGTACTTAGAGACGGTGGCCTGGCTGACAGTAATGCCGAGTTTGAGTAGCTCGCCGTGGATCCTCGGCGCGCCCCAGAAGGGATTCGACCGTGACATGCTACGGATAAGATCGCGAATCTCCTCTGGGATCTTTCGTCTCCCCGGCCATCTCGGCCTACTCTTCCATCTCCAGTAAAGCCGGAACCCTCTTTTGTGCCACCTGATGACAGTCTCGGGTTGGACTAATGCAAGAGGGTTTCGCCAATTGGGCCAAAGTCGTGAAAGGATGACCCAAAGTGCTCGATCCTGGTTGGTCAATCGAGGTCTTTTCGTATTCCGTTGTAGTACTTCGAGTTGATGACGTAGCGCGAGGTTTTCAAGGGCCAACGCACGATGCGACCTCAACGCTGAAACAAAGGTGCGTAGAATTAGAAATAGCATGGAATTTATATAATGGCTGAATTAGTATAAGTGCAAGTATTGTAATGTGGACGGAATTAATGGAATGGACAGGGAATAAATGGGAGGGACAGAGTAATTGCAAGCACTGTAAAGCGGATGGAATAAAAGGGACAGGTGGTTTCGGTTGAATAGACCTGATAGTCTGTTTTTAATTGCGGATATCTCATCCATATGGTGGAGTCTGCTGTCGACAGGTGAATTTCATAATCCGTGTAATAGCAAGTTCTTGTGATAGCAAACGATATTAATTCTCATGAAAGCATCAGACAAGCAGCAGAGCGCTGAGCCGGCCCCGAAACCGGTCAGAAAGAAGCCGTTGATCAAGTGGCAGCGCCCGAATGTCCACGTGATGTACGCCCTCGCACCGGTCGCGGTCGCATCGGTCTACTTCTTCGGGTGGCGCAGCCTGCTCATGCTGTCCGCAGTATGTGTCGCAGGATTCCTGACCGAATTCTTCTACCTCAGGGCAACCTACAAGGAACCGGTTTCATCGGCCGTATTCGTATCCTGTTTCCTGTTCGGATTGAGCCTTCCGCCGACCCTTCCGATCTGGATTGCCGTCGTGGGAATCGTTTTCGGAATAATGTTCGGCAAGATGGTCTTCGGAGGCTTCGGGCGTAACATCTTCAATCCCGCGCTTGTCGGCAGGGCGTTCATCTACATAAGTTTCGGGGGCCCCATGACGGCGGCCTGGGTGAGTCATGTCGGCGGCGGTGCGGGAGGCTTTGCCCGGTTCTCGGCCGATGCGGTCACGCAGGCCACTCCCCTGACGCAGCTCAGTGAGGGTCTGCCGGTTTCAAAGATCTCGATGCTGATCGGAAATGAAGCGGGATGTATCGGCGAGACGAGCGCGATCCTTCTTCTTCTGGGCGGGATATACATAGTCTACAAGAAGTTCGCTAACTGGCGCATCGTACTGTCCATTCTTGTCAGCATGCTCGCACTCCAGACGGCGCTGTGGCTCACCGGTGCCGGCAATGCTATCGATCCGTTCAGCGCTGTGATCGGCGGCGGGTTCATGATGGGTGCGTGGTTCATGGCGACCGATCCTGTGTCCGCTTCGCAGACCAATGGCGGCCGGTGGATCTACGGTATTCTCATCGGAGCCCTGACAGTGCTTATAAGGACCTTCTCTATCTGGGCGGAAGGCATGATGTTCGCCATCCTTCTCGGTAATATGTTCGCACCCATCGTCGACTACTATATCAAAGAGGCGAGGAAGAAGGGGAATCTGGCATGAAGAAGGATTCTTTCGCGAAGAAGAGAATCTACCCCGTAGTATTCATGCTGCTTGTGACTGTCGCGTTCATCTCAGTCACAACTGTTATCTATACCTTCACAAAGGATACGATCAAGCTCAATGAAAGACTTCGGCTGAAACAGGCAGTGCTTTATGCGGGTGGAGTCGATCTTTCCGGCGATCCGGCCGGGATAGAGAAGGCATTCGACGATCGCGTCGAGGAAGTAAAAGATGATTCAGGGAGAGTCAGGTACTACACGATCCGGGAAGAGGGAACGGCTGATATCGAAAGTTACGTAGTCATCCAGACCGGTGCCGGTCTATGGGGAGAGATCACCGCCGGTGTTGGATTCGACCGCGATCTCGAATCTTTCAGAGGACTCGAGATCATCGATCAGAACGAGACTCCGGGTCTCGGCGGCAGGATCGACGAATCGTGGTTCAAGCAGCAGTTCAAGGGAAAGCGGCCTCCGTTGTCCCCGGTGCCCGAAGGCGACCCGGCCTCCGACAATCAGTTTCAGGCTATTACCGGCGCTTCCTATTCGACCGAGGCAATACAGAAAATCATGAACACGGCACGTGAATACGCGCGAGCGGAGATACAGGGTAAGGAATGAAGGGTTTCAAGGTCAAAAAGGTGTTTCTGGAGGATCTGGGTGTAAATAACCCGGTTTTTATCCAGGTGCTCGGCATCTGCTCGACGCTTGCCGTGACGAACGTGCTGAAGAACACTGTTGTCATGAGCGTAGGGCTGATCTTCGTGACGGCTTTATCGAATGTGACAGTATCCTGGCTCAGGGACATAATGCCGTCCCGGATACGGATGATGGTCGAGACCCTTATTATCGCCTCATACGTGATCATCGTCGATATCGTGCTCAAGGCGTATATGCCCGAGGTATCACGCCAGCTCGGCCCCTATGTCGGACTTATCATCACGAACTGTATCATCATGGGAAGGGCCGAGGCTTTCGCACTGTCCAATCCCCCCGGCCTGTCGTTTATTGACGGTATCGCTTCAGGTATCGGCTACTCCTACGTGCTTATAGCCATTGCGATCGTCAGGGAGTTGATGGGGTCAGGGTCGATATGGGGCTACCACATCCTTGGAGACTGGTGGACAAACTGGTCTATCATGGTGATGGCGCCGGGAGCTTTCTTCACGCTTGCCATCTTCATCTGGGTCGTTAAGGGAATAATGTACAAGCGGGAGGAGGGTAGAAGCTCATGAGTGAGGGACTCGCGTTCTACGCAATATTCTTCGCGGCGATATTTACCAACAACATCCTGCTGACGAACTACCTCGGCATGTGCTCCTTTCTCGCCGTATCCAGGGAAGTAGACACTTCGGTGGGGCTGGGCTGGGCCGTCGTGTTCGTCATGACCGCGACGAGCGCTCTGAACTGGCTTGCTTATCACTATATTCTCGTTCCGTTCGATCTGACCTATCTGAGATTTGTCGTCTTTATCGTCATTATCGCGGCTTTCGTGCAGATAGTGGAGATGATAATCGAAAGGGTCTCGGACAAGTTATATATCTCGCTCGGAATATTTCTTCCGCTGATTACTGTAAACTGCGCCATACTCGGTGTGAGCCTGTTTATGGTCATCAGAGAATACACCTTCATCAATTCCATATTTTTCGGGCTGGGAAGCGGCATAGGGTGGATGGTAGCGATAATCGCGATGGCCGGGATCAGGCAGAAGATGGCCCGTTCGCGCGTTCCAAGAGCGCTTGTCGGAGCCGGTATAGCGCTCATCATAGCGGGCATAATGGCACTGGCGTTCATGGGCTTTTCGGGCATGATCAAGATCACCTGATAGGAGGGAATCAGAGCACATTGTCTCCTTTAGCACAGATATTGATCGGTGTCGGCGCTATCAGCGCTATCACGATGCTGCTTGCCATAATCATGGTGATCGCCGACGCTACGATCGGTAACTACGGCAGCGTTCAAATCAAGATCAACGATGAGAAGGAGGTAACCGTCGAGGGCGGCCGGTCGCTTCTCTCATCGTTGATGGATGAGAAGATCTTCATCCCTTCAGCCTGCGGTGGGCGAGGATCATGCGGGCTGTGCAAGGTAAAGGTCACATCCGAAATAGGGGAGCATCTGCCCACCGAACTGCCGTGGCTTTCCGATGACGAGCGGAAAGAAAACATCCGGCTGTCCTGTCAACTGAAGATAAAGAAAGATGCCACGATACAGATCCCCGAAGAGCTTTTCAACGTCAAGGAATTCGAGTGCGAGGTCAAATCGATCGTCGATCTGACCCACGATATCAAGGAGATCACTCTGCGTCTCAAGGAACCCTCGCAGATGAAATACAAGGCCGGGCAGTTCGTGCAGTTCGAGGTTCCCGAGTATGAACTGACTTCCGAGCCGGTATACAGGGCGTATTCGATCTCATCACAGCCCTCCCGAACAGACGAGATCGAGCTCGAGATCCGTCTTGTCCCCAGCGGTATCTGCACGACTTATGTATTCGAGCATCTGAAAATCGGGGATACGGTCACGATCAATGGACCGTATGGACACTTTTACCTGCAGGACACCGATGCCAGGATCATATTTGTGGCGGGTGGCTCGGGGAACGCGCCGATCAAATCGATCCTCCACGATATGCTCGAGAAAGATATCCATCGCGAGGCGATCTATTTCTTCGGCGCGAGATCGAAATGCGACCTCTTTCTCGTTGATGAGATGAGGGAGATGGAGAAGAAACTCCCGAATTTCAAGTATGTACCTACGCTTTCCCAGCCTCAACCTGAAGATAACTGGGAGGGAGATGTCGGCCGCGTCACCGACGCGATAGAGCGTCACATCGACTCCGGAGAAAACACCGAGGCGTACCTGTGCGGAAGCCCCGCCATGATAGAGTCGGTCATTGATGTTCTGAAGAAAAAAGGAATACCGGAAGACAAGATCTACTACGACAAATTCGCGTGAGGTCAGGACGATGAAGCAGACGGAGCAGATGAAAGAGATCCAGGCCAGGATGAAGCCAGGCGTCATTACTCTCGATGGATTTCTCGGTGCGGACGATCGAAACCTCATCGACATTCTTGAAGATGATGATGCCGAGGTCAAGCGACTCAATCTGACTCATGAAAAGATCGCGGCAAGGATGCTGGAGTTGCGTGAAGCGGGCAAAAAAGGTCTGGGAGACATAATCGGCGTTCCTCCCCATTACGAAGTCAGTGTCGATATCGCTCGCGGCAAACTGCCATGCCCGTTCGGTCATAGAGGGCTTATCAGAAAAGCGATCATCCTGGTGAGAAACATCGTGAAGGACCGTGAGATCACCTTCACGGACATGAATATTCACATGATAGCGGAGCATGGCTTCTACCAGGGGAAGGGGTCATCTTTTCGAACGGAAATCAGCGACCTCGTAGATATTCTGGATATCGGGCCGACCGAATAGAGAAGACATCTTTTCAGACAGTAAAAGGGACCGTTCTGAACGGCCCCTTTCTTTTTTCGACTTATTGTCGGTCTTAGACTATAAACTCCTCGGGTACGTCACGCAGCCTCGCGACGTCGGTGAGTTTGCGTCTCACATCGAATCCCATTCTGCAGTTTACCCGGCATGCATGGCAATCCCCGCAAGGTATGTCAGTCATGTCGATCTTCTCCATCGCCGCCCTGGCCTTGGCCAGGTCGCGGTATCCGTAGACGTACATGTAACACCTCATCATCGTCGGGATGTCGATATCGGCGACGCACTGCTTCACGCACTCGCCGCACTGGTCACAGTACAGTCCCGTATCATTTCTCAGCATGCCGAGCTGAAGGGCCTTCCTGTCTTCGGTCGTGAGTTCGAGATCGTTCATCACCGAAGCGTTTTCCTCGAGATGAGCGATGGAGTCGATTCCAGGTATCGTCGTATGTACGTTCTTGTTGTCGATGGCCCACTTGAGGGCCGCCTTCATGTCGATCATCTTCTCTCTGGATTCGTCCCACCAGACACCGGCCTGGGTCTTCATCGCGATTATGCCCTTTCCCGCTCTGGCTGCCATTTCCATGGTTCTGTGCATCTCGTCCAGGTGGGGCTGCTGGAAATTATATGCCGTCAGAACGACTTCGTGAATGTCACTCTTCGCCACAGCCTCGATGACCTCCGGCTCATTCGCGTGTGTCGATACGCCGATGACCCGGGCCTTGCCCTCTTTCTTCATCTTCACGATGGCCTCGAGGAACGGCTCATGGTTTGTCGCGCCCTCTGTCGCGACACTGTGGATCAGGAGAATATCGACGTAATCCACTCCGAGTCTTCCCAGGCTCGTCTCGAACTTCTCGATGAACATTTCTGTCGTGGCGCCCTTGTGGAAGAGCCCTGTCCTTCTGTCCTCGGCGCCTGTTACCTTTGTCGTGATCACGTACGAGTCGCGGGGACGGCCCTTGATGACTTCTCCGATCATTTCCTCGTTCCGTCCGCGGCCGTAGCTGTTGGCTGTGTCGAGATGAACGATTCCCATGTCGAGCGCGGCGGCGATGATCTCGGGCGCCTGGGCAGCGCCTGCGCCGACACTGACGACGGGGAGCTCGAGGCCGGTATTGCCGAGCTTCCTCTTGACTATCCTGATGTCTTTTTTCTCTTCAGATGCGGTGCGTGCAATGCCTGTTCCCCGCAGGGCGGGGAGGATTGTGATACCTGCAAGGCCGGTGACACCCGCCTTGAGGAACCGACGCCTGCTGTTATCTCCTGATTTCTTCATGACATTCCTTTCTCCGCGATATTCTAGTTACCCCGAAGTTCCTGGATGGTTATCCGGTCCTTTTCCGTGAATCCTTCCGGGGCAGCCCAGAATCCTTCCGGCGCGTCTTTCTCACTGATATCCTTTAACGTTGTAATTGTTTTTATCTCCAGGCCTTTCTGGAACCTTGTCTCCTCGCTTCTCACCGGATAGCCATTGTTCACGCCGAGTGTTTCGATAAATTCCGTGTTATAATTTCGCAGGGCGAGCAGGCAGGGATAGACTTTCTTGTAGATATCGAGGTCAACAGGTACGTCTTCCGTGTACCAGGTCACATCGTCCGTTTCGTTGTATTTAATGTCTTCGAACGGTATCCATGTCGTAAGCATGTATCCGGCGCACTTGTGTCCGTCGAGTTCCTTTTCTTCGCCGAGTTCCTTCATCTCGCCCGTATACTGGTACATCTGAATCCTGCCGAGCTCTTCCTCGACGATGATGTTTTCCCACTTGGGCGGGAGAGTAGTCCGCAGGAATATGGAATCACCGAAATGAATGAATGTGAGAGTATTGTTCGATACATCGAAGAGCATCTTGACCTGCTCCTCGACCAGGGCAAGCTTTCCCTCCCCGAACCATATCTCGAAGTCACGGTCGACTTCAGGTGTCGTCGATCCTCCGTAATAATATGCATCGGTATGAGTGTGATGTTTCACGCAGACCTCGGCGGACAGGGATGAGGCTGCTGCCAGGAACGCAAATACAACGAGCAGAGCTGCTTTCATGTTTCCCCCTCAAAAGAATGTTCTGATGCAAGACTATAAACCTGCGGTATTTAAAATATCCATGATTTTTGTAATTTTTATTGCATTTCCTGATTACTAGATGTACTTCTCGGAGGAGTCTCCTGCTGAGGAGAGAGTGGAACGTGTTCGGAGATCATCAGATTGTAAAATACTGACTGGAGGTGTGCCGGTGCCGGTTATTACCGATATCAATCAGAAGATAGATTTCACCGAGCACATAGCGACGGGTGACGTGCGAGATGATGACATGTTCTCCGCTCAGAAGGAATTCTATGAGAATGGTCCGACCAGGTTCCAGTTATGGGATATGACGGGGTGTGTCATGACCGGCATTACGATGGGCGGTATGCGGACATTCATCGAGAGGGCCGCACAGTACGGCAAGGTAAGGGAAAACGGTAAAACAGCGGTCATCGTCAGTTCCCAGCTGCAGTTCGGGCTCGCCAGGACGGCCGAAGCGTTCGGGGAGTTCTCTTCGATTCCATTTGCTTTCCAGGTATTCAAGGACCGCGCCGAGGCGCTTGCCTGGCTGAACGGGAAAACAGAAGGAGATACCTGATGGATACGGAACCGATCTATGTATCAGAGAGTACAGCTAAAAGTATCTGGCAGGAGTATCGTATCTACAGCAACCGGGTCGAATTCGACACACATTTCGGCTGTATGACTATTCCATTTGAACATATCGAACGGGCAGAGGTGTCCGAGTCCGAGGTAAAGGGGCTTATGAGAGGAGATCTGCATCTGAAGGGCTTCAGGCCGGCCCTCAAGGTGGACTGGGCCAACTTTGTCGAACATGTCGTTATCGACAAGAGCGAAGGGCTTATCCACCGGGTCCTTTTGACACCGGCTGATCCGGATGAGTTCGTCAGTACCCTCGATGAGGCGCTTTCCAGGTATAGAGAAGAAAGTGATGGTGGTTAATCCCGGGGGCGGTCGACATCGAGGACTTCCATGTACCTGGAAGTTATAGTATCGATTGAAAAATCCTTTGCCCGGTCGATCAGCGCATCCCTGTCCGGGGAATTATCGAGGAAATCAAGAACAGCCTCAGCAAAAGCTTCTGCGTCGCCGACAAGTACAAGTTTTCCGAACCTGCCGTGATCCAGGATCTCCGACGGGCCTCCCGGACAGTCTGTCGAGACAACAGGTGTACCCGCCGCCAGTGCTTCTACCAGCACGTTTCCAAAACCTTCCCATCTCGAGGACAGAGCGAGTACCGCAGCACGAGAGATAAATGCATGAGGATTCGATACAAATCCGTGAAAATCCACGAAATCTTCGAGACCAAGCTCATTTACAATATTGAGTAATCGATTCCTTTCAGTCCCTTCACCCAGGATCAGCAGGCGAGCCTCACGATCCTTACGGACGATACTGAAAGCACGGATCATCGTCTCATAATCTTTCTGTGGATGAAGGCGGCCTATTCCTATTATGACCGGGACGGTAGAGTCCCGGAACCAGGGATGTTCTACCGGCTCATCCTGTTTCTCGAGAAGATCGCCGGACACGACAGGATTGTGGATCACTATAACGCGATCTTCATCCGCGATTCCGTGTGTTGCCAGGTCGGTGGCAGTATCCAGGGAATTGGCCACGACGATGTCAGCCCTGTTATACAGCAGCATCATCAGGTAGAAGACTATTCGTTCCCTTGCAGAAGGAGTTCGATAGTCGTGAAAAGTCAGGGTATTGGCTTCGCGCACTATCAGCCGCATATCAGATCGTGAGAACCACCTGGCGATGATGGCGACGACATTGCAGTGACTCATCGTGGACAGCATCGCTGCGGGTCTCTCTCGCCTTATGTATTTTACGAGACGGGGCAGACTGCTGAGAGCGCCCCTGGATCCGAGATCGATTAATCTCACGCCCTCGGGCACGTCGTCGAGGAGTGGACCGGTCGCTTTCGCAACAACGAGATCGACATCACGGCCCTGCTCGGCGAATCCCCGGGCCAGATTGATCATGACCCTCTGGGCGCCCCCGCCGCCGAGATTCGGTATATAGAATGCCGTCTTACCGTTCATGTACTCCTGGTGCGTATTGGCTCGAGATCAACTGTTCAGTACTGAAAAGACTGATTCCCACATCTTGTTGGTGAGGACTTTCTGTTTCTGAGCCTCTTCGAGAAGGCCGGCGCTCAACGCGTCGTGTGACTGTCTGTCGATAAGCCGGTCTATCGCGCTCTCGATCTCACCGTCGGAAGCAGTGACCTTTAACAGGCCGTCCGCGAATCTGTAATCCCCGAACAGCATCTCGTACTTGTGACTCCATCCGACGGCCAGCGCCGGGATTCCCTGGGAGAGTGAACTGACCAGGCCGTGATAACGGGAACCGATGACACCGTAGCATTCCCCGAGGATACCCTTGATCACCAGTGGATCGTCTTCGGATATGACAGGAATATCAACCCCGAGATCATCGTTTATGGCCTTGGCTATCGCCAGGTCCTTTCTGCCCTCGTGTATCAGGAAAAATGGTTTCTCGCCCCGCTCCTGAAGATATCTGCAGCATTTACCGAGGAACAGCATATAACCGGCCGAGTCGCCGGCAGAGGTCTTCTCGAGCATCCTGTAATTCGGAATGATACAGAACCTGTGAGTGTTCGCGTCGAACCATTCAGGGACTTTCCCGTCGAGCAGACATGTGAAATCAGGTGCGATCCTTATATGGTCCTTCTCACCGTCAATGCCGGTCAGGTAGTCATATGAGATCTTGTCACGGACGAAGATCAGGTCCGCGTTTTCAGCGATCTGTTTCATCGAGTCCCTGATTCGCCGGTTTTCGAAGGGCCCGAACGCCTGGGGCAGCAGGATGACCTTTGTCCCCCGTTTCTTCCACCTCTTCACGGCCTTCGCGGTCGCGAGAATGCTGGAGAGCCCGACCTGGTCGCTGTAGGAAAAACCTGACGCATCCAGGACGGCATTTACCTCTGAATCGAGCACGAGGCCGAAGAACTCCCTCATTCCACGGGGTATCAGCCGGCCGAGAAATCCCCATTGAATACGGTAACGCTGAAACCAGATCTTCTGATACAGGCCGAGAACCGCTCGTTTTCCGTAGGGTGCTGTTTTAAGGTCGGGCGCCATGACCAGATCCGCATCGGGCAGTTTCCGGCGTACACGGTCCAGTACGCTCAGGAGCATGAGCTCCGCTCCCTTATTGACGAATCCCGCTTTTCTGACTTCAATTATCATCAGCTCGAACCTCGCCGCAGAATGGAAAGGAATTTACGCGCAGCCAGCAAAGGGTAAATATAGATATTTCTTATGGTGTTTAGTAACAATTCTTTTCGATCGTTTTCTCTCAGCCAGTCCAGGAGTTTCCTTCTGTCGCTGAAGGAGATCAGGCTCAGCGTGTTCTCGGCATTTCTGTGTGAAAGTCCAGCGGCAGCCCCGGCAGATTTTTTTATGGATGTGAAATAGTCCGGAACGGGGCGCCCCAGCGATTGCCATTCCTCGCAGAATCCCCGCCAGGCACCTCGTTTTCTGTCGATCTTCTGTCCGCGAACGATATCGGAATAGGGGATCTCCCGCAGGGTGACTCTTCCTGATGCGACGGTCGATTCGACAAGTTCAAGCCCCGTGCCGCAGCGGGCAATACATATCGATTCTCCGTTCTTCCTGTCAGCGAACCTGATCCCGTGCGGATCGCCGATCGTAATGTCCGACAGAACATTCATCTTGTCGAAACACAGATGGCAGCGTGGAGGGGTGAGATACGGTTTGATACGCTTGAGGCCGACATTTCTAATAATAACCGAACGGCCTTCTGCTGATGATACCCTCACATCACCGGGGTACCCACGGCAGGACTTGTCGCGAAAGATCACGTCCTTCTCTTCATCGGCATCGAAGCCCGCCTTCATGGCAAGGTAGTCGATCAACACGCTGCTCAGGGAGCGGTCGCAGATAAGTCCGATCCTGTATCTGATCTTGTCTTTCAGTCCGGGGAATAACTCACAAGCCTTGATCAGGCCGTGGATATGGCAGGAGAGTCCCACAATGGCGATCGTCCCGGGCATCTGATCGAGCCGGCCTATGACTTCGAGCAGAGGTACTGGTGTGTACTTCGATTTCTGCGCTTCCGCTATCTCTTCCGCGCTTGTAGCGAGATACGCCTCGGGGCGGGGACGGACACCGGGCTTCATTGTCACGACGACGGCGCCTGAGATGTCGCCTGAGCGCAGAGCGTGAATCAGTAATTCCGTGGCGATACCGCCGCTCTGGGAATTAGCGTAGATATGTTCGTCAGTACTTTTTCCCACAAAGGACCTGAGCGACATGCCGGTGAACGGGTCTTCGGGCAGCATCCCGGTCAGGGTATCGCCGAATGACTCGCCTGGACATACGGACAGGCATGAGCCGCAAGCGCTGCATTTCCGCGGATCCACAACAGGGAAAAGGAACCCTGTGACTGTTTCCTCGAAGCCGATCGCGTCATCCGGGCATACGCCCGCGCAGGCGCCGCAGGAATGGCAGAGACCGTCTTCGACAACTCGTGATATGTCGGGTCTGTCTGTCATGATTCAACCATTGTGTGTTATTATCGGGTGCTTTCTCCAGTGAATGTACTATATCAGTCGATTGTATGGGAAGAAACATGTATTCACCGATAATGTATTTACTTTATCTGTTGAACTCAGGAACAGGGTGAGTGATGTCAGGGTTCTTCAGAGTACGGAATATCGTCCTGTTTCTGCCGTGCATCGCCGTTTTTATCGGATTGAATCTATTTGGATCTGCATGGGCGGCGATTCTGTTCTATCACGCTATAATTGTGATCTGCCTGTTTCTCACGCGCCGATCCCATCCCCGTCCCGAATTATTCCGGGGCTGGAATACTCCTGTCGGTGCGGGCCTGACTCTTTTATGCGCGTCAGCAGGACCTGCGCTCTTACTCCTGTGGCCGTTGATAGAGAGTACGCAAGGCGGGCTGGCTCCGGCACTCGAAACATTCGGACTGAGGGGGGCCGGCTGGTATCTGTTCGCTGTTTATTTCGTCTCTCTGCATCCCGTACTCGAGGAATTGTTCTGGAGAGGTGTGATGGCGCCGAAAAACAGGAGCGTCGACATCGTGGATATCGCTTTCGGTGCCTATCATGCCCTGGTCCTTGTCCACTTCCTGAAGCTGCCCTGGGTCATCCTTGTGTTTGTCCTGCTTGTATTGGTCTCATGGTTCTGGAGGCGGATTGCGGAGAGATATGCCGGCCTCGCTATCCCTCTGGTATCCCATATGACCGCAGGAGCGGGCATCATGGCAGCCGCATATTTTCTGATAAACTGATATTCGATGGTATGATGTAAAGGATTTCTGTCTGGAATAATTTCAAGTGGGAGGTTCTGGATGAAGAAAGTCGCGAGGCTATACATCGACGGATTCATTTTCTGCCACTCTATATACAACAACAAAGAACTGCACCGGTGTATATGCTGGTGCGATTTCAGGAAACTGGCCGAGAGGGATATTATGTCCAACATGCGCACAAACCGAGGGAAGAGAAACAGACCGATGTAAACATCGCTGTCGAGATGCTTATGGACGCCTTTCTGCACGATGATTTCGACAAGGCGATCCTCCTGTCGGGCGATCTCGACCTCGCTCCCGCAGCCCTGGCAGTCGCGGAGAAAATACCTGAAAAAAAGACGAAGACCGTCGAGGTCTGGATGCCTCCCGGACAGTCTTACGGCAGATGGAAAGAAGTAGAGAAGGGGACAAAGGTCTATTGCTGCCACTTATCGGGAGAAATGCTGATGAAGAGCCGAATGCCGGATGAGTTCAAGGACAGATACAGCGGTGAAGTCATCCGCAATATCCCCGAGTGGAGAAAAGATTGTAAATAGACAGTCGCTGTTCTATTATCGGGCCCTGGCAGGGATTCGCCCTGCTGTTCAACGACATTCAACCGGAAGGGGATCAGAATGAAATCGTTATTTACCATAGCGTTGCTGGTTCTTATGGTCATTGCGATAATGCCCGCAGACGGGTTGACCGAAGAAAAAGCAGTGCAGCTATCGCTCTTCAATCCTCTGCAGATACGGTCCGAGGATACTGCGATCAAGTACTTCCGCTTCAATCTGATCTACGGCAAGAATACATCTATAGTCGGTCTCGATCTCGGTCTTGTCAACCATCTGACCGCCGGAGAATCCAAAGCTCTCCAGGCAGGTTTCGTGAACTGGGTGGAAGCAGATCTCAAAGGGATTCAGTACGGAGCAATAAACGCGACCAAGGGCACCTTCACGGGCTGGCAGTGGGGATTCGTTAATTACTCGGGACATACCAAGGGTCTCATGCTCGGTTTCGTGAATTACGCCGAGTCGATGTACGGGATTCAGATCGGCCTGATCAATATCATCAAGGAGGGCGGGATGCTGCCCTTCTTCCCGATCTTCAACTTCTCCTTCTGACGGGAAGTATGCGACTTATAGACCGGCAATTTCTGACTTTGGCAATGAGCAGGGTGATTCTCCTCACTCTGCTCATTTCTATTGCCCTTGCAGGACAATCGAAATCAGAGACTGCATCCGGTACGGGCTTGAGGCACGCACTGTTCTTCGAGACGGGAGGGCTTCTCGGCGGAGAGACGCAGGTGCCCCTGTACGAAGAATCCTTTTTCCGGCTCTACTCGGAAGTGGGATATGAATTCGAGATTTCCCGGGATAAAGAACGGCGGGGCAACAGGTACGGCCTGGCCGTCAGCGGAGCGCTTGGAAGCGGCGACATGCGTATCGGGATATCGCCGAGGATCACATGGCAGCTTCATCCCCGATGGGCGATCCAGGGTTCCGGGGGACCGGTCTGGAGCAGCAAGGAAGAGGAGGCCGGTCTGTTCGAACGAGGCTGGCAGGTCTGCGCGGGGCTGCTATATGAAGATCTTGCCTCGTTTACCGTCCTCTGGCAGGCTCTGCCGTACTCTACAGACTTTGAGGGCTTTTTTGAAAGTGGTACCCAGCATTCGGTATACGCAGGGGTGATGTTTCACGGTATGCCGGGGGTAATAGTCTCCCTGGTCACGTGGGGTATCATCGTCGCGGTCGTCGGTTTTGTCCTGATCACAGATCCGCCGTCGTGAGCTGCACGGAATGCTGTTGATCGAATAACCTGTAAAGGAGGGAACATGACTGTAGAGATGTTGCGCGCGTTTTTCGGCTGGTGCACGCTCCTGAACTGGGCTTTGCTGCTGCTGAGCTTCATGTTCGTGACCCTGGGACGCAGCTGGACATTCAGGATGCACGCAAAGATGTTCGGCATATCGGAGGAAGATGTCTCAAAGGCCCTGTACCTGGTAATGGCGGGATACAAGGTTTCGATATTCCTCTTCTGCCTCATCCCTTACCTTGTTCTACGCATCATCGTCAAGGGGTAGCGTATGAGCGGAGTAGTAAACATCGAAAAATGCTTTGAGAGGTTCGAGGATCTCTTTTCGCCCAAGATCGTAGGTGAGCTCAACGGCCAGCATGTCAAGCTTGTCAGGTTGGAGGGGGACAAGGTCCCTCTGCACACGCACGATGATGAGGACGAGCTCTTTTTCGTCCTTGAAGGGGAACTTGATATCGTCGATGGGGAGGAAGAGCTTACCCTGAAGCCGGGCGAGTTCTACATAGTAAGGAGAGGCAGGGAGCACCGGATCGTTCCGAGGGGGCACGTCAAACTGCTGCTCTTCGAGCCTGCTGAAATAAAGCATACGGGGAAAGTGAGAGCCGAGATCACGAAGGATTCGTTCGACAGACTGGATTATTAAAGATCCTGTCAGACGAGACTTTCAACTTCCTTCTGGAAGTATCTGTGTTACAATTATCCTGTTCTGGATTGATTCCATATCTCGCCTGGGTCAGCTTCGCAACGGTGCTGAACTTCCAGCTCTGGCGGCTCAACGGATAATTCCAAAGTGATCGAGACAGGCCGATGCACTGGTTGATGGATGGAGAGGTATTAATATGATTACGGGAATCCTTGTCTTCCTGGGCCTTGTCTACCTGCTGGTCCTGCAGGATAGCGCTGTGGATGATTCAAGAGAGATCAGATGCACCGGGTGCGGGCATACGCGCAAGGGCTCTGAAAGCGGAGTCAATCTGCTGGCATGGTTCAAGGCCTTCTCGAATGTTTTCGACAGATGCCCCGAATGCGATGGGATAAGCCTGCACGTTATGGAAAAAACGGAGAACTGGCGGTGAAAAAATGCCTTACGAACTGAAAGTGAACAAAGATTCGGGAATCATCGAGCTGATCTCATTCGGATCGGTATCAAGGGAACAAGTGATCGAATCGATGGAAAAGGTCAATCGTCTGTCGGAGGAGACCGGTATCAAGCGTCTCTTCGTGGATTCCCGTGAGGTCGATGCCATGCCGAATACGATCGATCAGTTTGAACTTACCAGCAAGTTTCCCCGCTTTTTGAAAATGGCCATTCTGATTCCTGAAGAGAGCGAACTCACGGCGACATACAAGTTCGGTGAGACAGTAGGAGTCAACCGCGGAATCCCGATTCGCGTGTTCGTTTCGGAATCAGAGGCGATCGAGTGGCTCAAGAGCTGAGATGACGGACGGATGGATCTGGATGATCCTCCATATATTCTGAATATTGTTTCCATAGACAAAACCAGAGATAACATCAGGGAGTTGGCCATATGAAAGTAACGGCATTCAACGGAAGCCCCCGGAAAGAGGGCAATACATCGCTTCTCATCGACATGGTCCTCGATGAGCTTTCAAAGCACGGCATCGATACTGAAAAGTACAATCTGGGTAAAAAGAAGATCCGCGGATGTAAGGCCTGTTACAAGTGCGCAGAGAAACTGGACAGGCACTGTGTGGTCGACGACTGCGTAAACGAATGCATCGACCTGATGTTCGAGTCGGACGGCATCATCCTTGCCTCTCCGACCTACTTTGCGAATGTCACCGCGGAGATGAAGGCGCTCATCGACCGCGCCGGGCTCGTTGCCAAGGTCAACGGTGACATGCTGAAGCGCAAGGCCGGCGCGGCGGTAGTGGCCGTCCGGCGAGCCGGCAGCATCCATGTATTCAACTCTATCAACCACTTCTTCCTGATCAACCAGATGATCGTACCCGGTTCCATATACTGGAACCTCGGGATAGGAAGGGATCCCGGCGAGGTCGAGTCGGATGAGGAGGGGATCAGCACGATGAAGGCTCTCGGAGAGAACATGGCATGGCTCCTCGAAAAGATGTCGAAGGAATAGCTGCCTGAACTCATGAAGAAGATCAGACTCGGAATAAGCTCCTGCCTTCTAGGCGAGAATGTCCGTTACGACGGCGGGCACGCGCTCGACAGGTTTCTCAGGGATGGACTGGGCAGATATGTCGATTTCGTTCCTGTATGTCCAGAGGTGGAATGCGGACTGAGTATCCCGAGGGAAGCGATGAGGCTGGTCGGCGAGCCGGAAAACCCAAGATTACTGACGCGCAATACCCTGATCGATCACACGGACAGGATGATGAAGTGGACCGTGAAACGGCTCCGCGAGCTGGAAAAGGAAGACCTGCGGGGCTTCGTCTTCAAGAGCCGTTCACCGAGTTCAGGGATGACAGGGGTGAAGGTGTTCGACGAGACCGGAACACGTATCAGGAAGGGGACAGGGCTCTTCGCCCGTGCCTTCATGGACAGGTTCCCGGTCCTTCCCGTGGAAGACGACAGCCGTCTCCAGGACGCGGGCCTGCTAGAGAACTTCATCGAGCGGATATTTACCTATGATCGCTGGCGTAACATGGAATCTTCAGGCAGGACGGTGGGCAAGCTTGTCGAGTTTCACGAGCGGCACAAGCTGCTCATTCTCTCTCACAGCAGGAAGACTCTCAGGGAGCTCGGTGCACTGACCGCCCGCTCCGGAAAGATTCCCGCAGGGGAACTTTTCAGGCAGTATATCAAGACGCTGATGGAAGGGCTCAAGCTCGCGGCGACGGTAAAGAAGAATGCCGGCGTCCTGATGCATACCATGGGGTATTTCAGGAAGGTCCTCAGCGGAGACGAGAAGAAGGAGCTTCTCGAGATCATCGAGAGATACCGGACGGGACTGATACCGCTTACCGTGCCGGTGACCCTGCTCAATCACTATGTGAGGAAATACTCACCGGAATACCTGCCGGAACAGTATTATCTCGACCCTCATCCCCACGAGCTGATGCTTCGCAACCACGTATGATTAGGAGTATCACCCCGTTTTCAGGTATAATCCTTAAGTAGATGCAGAGAATGAAAGGCAGCGGGAGGATAGCAGAGTGAAGAGCACAATAGGTAGACTGACCGCCGGAATCGGGTACGGCTTTCTATTCGGCGCCGCCACAGGATTGACCGCAGGGGTGGTTCTGGACAGACTCTTTTTCTGGACCGTCATCGGGGTCGCCGCCGGTCTGGTTATCGGAATCGCGATAGCGCTTGTTGTCGCGGCGAAGAGCCGGAGGGTGCAGAAGAGATTCGAGCAGTCCGAAGAGGTCCGTGATGAGGGTCAGGCTGATACACTGGAATCCTGATGAAGGCGCCTAAAGGGCCGGTTTCCTGTGGATCGCATGGCAGAAGAAGGCTTCTGGCCGGATCCGAGATTTGTCCGTTGCGGTAAATAATTTATAATACATATGTTACGTTGATGTTGCGAGATTCGCTCGATTGCTCCCGATCGTCTTTCTCTTTCACGATATTACCGTTCTTTACACGGCGCTCCCTTTCAAATATATTCGTGGCCAACAGGTTATGAACGAACAGGTAAACGATAACGGCCAGGTCGAGGAAGCCCCCAAGTTCGGTACCTTCATCGGTGTCTTCACCCCGAGCGTGCTTACGATCCTCGGGCTGATCATGTACCTGCGGTTCGGCTGGGTCGTGGGCAACCTCGGGCTGCCGCTGACCATTGTGGTCGTCCTCATCGCCTGTGCCATCACTTTCATCACAGCGCTGAGCGCCTCGGCGATCGCGACCAACATGAGGGTGGGCGTCGGCGGCGAGTATTTCATGATCGCGCACAGCCTCGGCCTCGAGCTGGGGGGTGCGATCGGTATTCCGCTCTATCTCTGCCGTACGCTGAGCATCACATTCTACAGTTTCGGCCTCTCGGAAGCCCTCCTCGTGCTCTGGCCTGCCGCCTGGGGCGCGGTTCCCGTATTCATGGTGCAGCTCCTCGCTGTCGTCATTATCATCGTCATCACGATACTCTCGGGAAAGAGCGCATCGCTCGTCCTCAAGCTCCAGATACCGATCATGATAGCGGTCGGGCTCTCCCTTCTCGCACTTTTTATCGGGGTCCTGACAAAGGGCCTTCAGGCGCCCGGGATAGTTGCGACGTACAGGTCGGCGCCGGAAGGATTCTGGTACGTATTCGCTGTCTTTTTCCCCGCTGTGACGGGGTTCACCGCCGGAATAGGGATGAGCGGCGATCTCAAGGACCCGAGCCGCAGTATCCCCAGGGGCACGATCCTCGCCGTACTGACCGGGGCCGCTGTCTACCTCGCTGTACCGTTCTTTCTTTCGATCACGACAGCGGTCGATGGGGAGACCCTCGCTACGAGGGGAGCCCAGGCCTGGACGCTTCTCTGTATAGGCGGGCCCATCCTCGTATTTGCCGGTATGTGGGGCGCGATCCTCTCCTCTGCCTTCGGCAGCGTGCTCTCAGGCCCGAGGGTCCTGCAGGCCCTGTCGCAGGACGGTCTCGCGCCGAAGTTCCTCTCGCGGCTCTCGAGGAAGGGACAGCCGACGATCGCGACATGGCTCACGGGCGCGCTGGCGCTCTCGGCGGTCCTGCTGGGGAATCTCAATACAGTCGCCCAGTATGTAACGGTCCTGTTCCTGACACTGTACGTGATCATCAATCTCAGCGCGGCAGTCGAAAAGCTCGTCGGAGACCCGTCCTACAGGCCGACTATAAATGTCCCTTGGTATGTCTCCCTGATCGGATCGTTCGGGGCCCTGTTCGTGATGTTCCTTCTCAATCCGCTGGCTTGCCTCGTCGCTGCCTCTATCGAGGTGATCCTGTTCATGTACCTGCGGCACAGGGCGCTGGGAAAGAGGTGGGGGGACGTCAGGGCCGGCATCTACCTGTCTCTGGCGAGGTTTGCCCTGCTCAAACTGAAAAAGTACCGCCCCGATTCGCGGAACTGGCGCCCCCACATCATCGCCTTCATCGAGGACGTTGAGAAGGAAGCGGACCTGATATACATCGCTAACTGCTTCAACCAGCACCACGGGATCGTGACCGTTTCGAAGATCGTGCTGGGGGACCTCCTCGAGCTGGACATAGACATCGACCACGAAGGCGCTGAAATGAACCGCGTTCTCAAGTCGAAGAACCTCGTCGGTTTCTGCGAGGTCCATGTGGCCCCCGATATCGTCACTGGAGTGATAAACATCGCGCAGGCCAATGGGATCGCGGGCCTTCATTCCAACACGCTGATGTTCGGATGGCCGGCGAAGAAGGATAAACTCGTCGCAGAGCTCGAGATCATGCGTACCGTCGCGAAGATCGAGAGGAACACGCTGATATGCAGGCTCCGTCACGTCCAGAAGAAGAGGCTGAACAAGCGCATCGACCTGTGGTGGGGAGGGCTCGAGAACAACGGCGACCTCATGCTTCTGCTGGCCCATATGATGCGGATGAACACCGCCTGGGAGAAGTCGCGGATCAAGATCCACTCGATCGTCGAGAGCGAGGAGGAGAGGGAGAATCAGATAGCGAGCCTTCTCGAGCTGATCGAATCGACCCGCATAGACGCTGAGGCCGAGGTGATATTGAGGCCGCCCGATACATCGATACAGGACATTATAACGGTAAGCAGCATCGGGGCCGACCTCGTCTTCATGGGGCTGATGATCCCCGAAAAGGAAGCGATGGATGGATACGCCGACTGGCTGATAGAGTTCTCTGAAAACCTCGGATCTGTTATATTCGTAAGAAACGCGAGCAGATTTGCCGGCAGCCTCGTATAATGGTCGGCGGAGATGTTCGACAGGCATGGAAAGGAAGGTTGAGATGAGACACTTACTTATTGTTACAGCAGTTCTGATCGCGGCCGCCGCTGGTTCAGCAACCGTGCAGGAAAGCGATCTGACAGTCGAAAAGATGATCTTCTGCACCGGCATCGAGGAGAGGCTGCCGGTGGGGGAGAGCACTCAGTTCTTCGAGTCGGTAGAGAGGATATACTGCTACACGAGGATAAACGGCGCGGCCGATACGCTCGAAGTGACCCATGTCTGGTTCTTCGGCGACGAGGAGAAGGCCCGTGTTCCGCTTAATATCAAGTCGGCGTCATGGAGGACCTGGTCCTCGAAGAAGATGCTGCCCGCCTGGTCGGGTGTGTGGCGTGTCGATATCCTCGGGCCCGATGGAGAGGTCCTGCTCAGCAGGGAATTTGTCTACAAGCCTGTGGATGAGTAGGGTAGAAAATGCCAATGTGAATGAAAGTCCACTGATTTGTCAGTTATTAACGATTCAAGAGGAACGCTTGGACACCGTCCTCGATCGACTCGTAGAAGCGATCGGCATCGATTTTTTCTTTCAGACCCGTGGTGCGCATCGCTTCCAGCAGTGCGTGTTTCGGCTCCGCGATGGAAATCGCGATTCCTTTCTTCGCGAGCTCGTCATTGAGCTTCATCATCTGGTCGGCGCCAGTTGAATCGAGCTCGTTGATCTGCTGAGCGGCAATCAATATCTCGGATACGGGCGCCGCAGCCTCCTTGATAAGCCGTCTCACCGCATCAGCGAAGACACGGGCATTGACAAAGATTATCGGGGCGTCGAATCGAAAGATCAACAGACCGGGGATGGTCTCAGCTTCCGTGTAAACAGACGTGTCGCGATAATCTGACGTTCCCGGCATCCGGCCCAGAACCGCGATATTCGGGCGGCTTACGTGACGAATGAGTACGATGAGGGATAGGATAACACCCAGCGTCACACCCTGCAGGATACCCAGGATGAGTACGCCGAAGAGCGCCGCCATCGCATAGGCAAACTCTCCCCGATTGATCCGGAACAAATTCCGGAAGTAGGTGAAACTCAGCAGTCCCGACATCGCCTGTATTACAATCGCGCTCAGAACCGCATCTGGAAGTTTGAAAAAGAGAGGCAGTAGCAGGATAAGGGTAATAAAAACGAGCGCTGCATTAACGAGAGAGACCACCTGTGTCCTGCCGCCGGCTCTTCTGATCACGACCCCCCGTGAGAGACTGCCGCACACGACGAATCCTGAGCTCAGCGCCGAGCCGATATTCGCCACACCGAGCCCGATCAGTTCCTGATTCGGGTTTATCTCCTCACCTGTAGCCTGCGCGCTTACTGCGGCCACGCTGAGAGATATTGAATATCCGACCAGAAGGATAGCGAAAGCTCCCGGCAGCAGGGCTGCTATCCTGGCAAGGCTTATCGAGGGAACAGATAGGCTGACTATCCCTGTTTGTACTTCGCCGATCACATCGACTCCGCGCTCGGCAAGGCCGAGGAAATAAACAGCCAGAACACCCAGAATGACGGCAATCAACGCCGATGGCGCTTTTGGTAAAACCCGTTTGAAGGCAAACAGCAATACAAGAGAGCCGAGCCCCACTATCATGGTGACCAGTTCGGTCGATCCCAGAGTCGACAGGACCGCCCACCCATTCAGAAAGAAACCGGTATGCCACAACTCGCTCAATTCCGTTACCTTCAGCGCGAATCCAGCCTCTGTTCCGAAGAGTATCGGTATCTGTCCTATGATCACTGTCAGGGCTATCCCCTGTGTGAGACCCTGCAGCACGGGCTGTGAGAGGAAGTTAGCAACCCATCCCAGCCGCAGGAGGCCGAACACGAGAAACAGAAGGCCGACTATGAATGTAAGCAGAGCGGTCAACACCAGAAACTCACCAGCGTCTCCCACCACCAGAGCCCCGACGGTAACCGCCGAGATGATTGCGATCGCCGCCTCTGGCCCCACGGATAGGGTACGAGACGTTCCGAAGACTGCGTAGGCTGTCATCGCCAGCGGAATCGCATAGAGACCATAAACCGGCGGGACACCGGCGATTCCGGCGTAGGCTAGCACCTGGGGTACGGTCATCGCCCAGACGGCAAGCCCCGCCATTATGTCGGGGCGCAGCCATCCTCGTTGATATGCCGGCAACCACTCGGTTATCGGTAAAGCAGATTTAATCCGTTTGAACATCATGTTGTCTCCAGGAACCAGTTACAGAGGTTCAGGTCAATTCTGAGCGTTTCCTGAAAACCAGCGATTCAGCCCGCAAAAGCCACTCTGATCTAAAACTGAAAGCCCACTCCGAAGTTGAACATATGTACGATGTCGTCCGTGTACCAGCTGTCGTTCAGATAGTTGAACGTATAGTTGAGATTAAAATACAAGTCAGAGTTGGTCCAGATCTGGACTCCGACGGGAATCCCGAACGTGGCTCCGATCTTTCGATCGCTTTCATTCTTCCAGTCCCTGTGGGAAACCTGTATCCCTGCCCCGGCACCGAAATACCCCGTCGCCCGGTCGTTGCCGACGGCGAAATATTTAAATGTGACGTACATCAGCACCGATGAATACAGGGGATCCCTCGATCCCGGCTCGTCCCCGGGGGCCTCACCAATAATCCAGATATGCCCCAGGTTAAATCCCAGAGCGAATTTACCGGATGACATCACCTTTTCGAGCGTACCGTTGATTCCCACGCCATTGTACTTGCCGCCATCGTCGCCCTTGCTTACGTAAGTCGCAGCGATGTTTGGCGTGAACATCCACTTACCACCTTCCGGAGCGGCGTGAGCTGCGGCCGAGATAGCGAGAAGGACTGCCAATACGATAAATATCCTAGTTTTCATTTTGACCTCCAGTCAAATCATCGTTAAAACTGGAGTTCCATCAGCCCTGCGGGAGCGCCTATGGCGGCCCCGTGTCTTTTGTCCTTTCTAGATCGACCAGTTCGTCAAGATTCCCGCAAGTGCTGTTATTCCTATCAGCAACATCGCCAGTGCCGCGGCTATAGGCAGGAATGATCTGGAGTCTTCCGGCAGGCCTTCGTCCTTCAACCTCCTTATTCTCAGGATATGTTCAAAGGCGGCCAGGGCAAGGACAAGAATACCAGTGCTGACCAGGGTAATACCCAATAGACGTGGCGCGGCGGAAGGCAGGGCGATCTTCTGTCTCTCTCCCATGTATTGGAAGAACTGGGTTATAGAAAAACCGAATGCGATCAATGACAGGGATGTGCGGATCCAGGACATGAGAGTCTGTTCGGACGAAAAGGCCGTCCGGACCAGAGCGGCCGGTATGCGGAGATCCCTCTCATGGTCGATATTATCGTCGAGATTATTGCTTCTGCTCATTTCGTCTTTACCTTCCCTGAATCTCCACATCAACGGTTCACGCGGACCAGTTAAATATTATGGCTGCCAATGTGAGTATCCCGACCGCCAGAAGAACCGCTGCGGCGGCTACTGGCAGCGAAAACTTCGAAACCGGCGGCAAGCCCAGCTTTTTCATTATCCCCAGCCTGCGAAGGTGCTCCATCATCGCCGGCAAAATCGGAATGATCCCCAGAATCATCAGGATCAAACCAAGACGGCGCAGGCCGGGATATGAGCCGGATCCCCCCGCCTGTAAATCCAGGTAACCGACAAATTTCGTCAGCGTGAATCCGAACGAATACAGCGCCACGCTGGTACGGATCCATGCCATCAGCGATCGCTCGGATGAAAAGGCCGTGCGGACCAGGGCATATATGCTGAGAAGCCTGATCCTCTCAGCCTGTGGAAGGGTACTATCTGAAGTTTCCTGCACGTATGATCCTTCACTCATGGCCGTGGCATCCCCCTGGCTCCTACGCACCAGATATTGTACTCATTAACAATTACTTTTCAATCCTGTTCTTTTCGGGCGGCTATTCGTCCATATATGACTGCAACGATCATCGAAAAGGTGGCAAACACCAGTGTCGACGGCGCAACCGCTGAATCCGAAAAGTTTGAATTCGCCAGAAGGAAGGCCAGCGGTATATTCCGAACGGTTGTTGATACGGCAAGAGCTCTTCTTCGCTCGCCGGTATCGCGCGAGAGAGCAGCATGCCCGATTCCGAGACAGAGAAGGACCACGGCCAGATTGATTAAAAACCCGCCGATGCCTATCGTAATCATAAACCTGAACTGGTACACGAGAAGAAAGACGAGACTGACGAGCAGCCCGATCTGGCCGGCCTTGGGAACGAACGCATTCAGTTTCCGGCTAAGATCCGGTTTAAAGTGCAGAAGCAATACTCCGGCAGTGATTGGAATAAGCTGGACGACAAGGATCGTCCGGACGATCCCCACTATGTCGATATTCAGCCCCCCCTCATTCGATGGCAGCATTATGAAAAGAATCACCGGGATCATAATAACGCTGAGAGAAGCTGCAATAATCATTAATCCCGCCGAGTACTGCACATCTCCTTTCGCCACCTCTACGAACGGGACCGGAGCCATCGGGGCGATCGGAGCGGCGGCCATCAGAATGATAGCTATCTGGACATCGATATTGATCGGCAGCCAGTGAATGCAGAGATACATAAGCGCCGGAGCCGCGATGAAGTTGACCGTCATTCCGATTGCAAGGAGCCTTGTGTTCCGCAGGACCTCGAGCAGCTGCTTGACAGTAGTCCGCATCCCGACGCTCAGCATCAGCAGGATCACAGAGGCCATGACAAATTTCATAATAATAGAGAATACCACTTCCTGATTCGCTCCTTTTTATCATGGGGGCGGTATACCGCCCCCATGATCTATGGCTGCATTTCCGCCAATGACAGCCTGTTAGATGCCAATCGACCCTGAAGCCGAAGTGTCCCTCACCTGCAGCGGATAGGGCTTAAGCGGTCCCATGGTCGTTGGCCCTTCACCCTTCGCCAACAGCTCCACACGCCCCCTCAGCCAGGCTTCTTCTTCCTCACTCATGTTCAGAAGAGGTGACCTCACCTTGTGGCCACTGACGACGCCCTTGAGTTCCAACCAGTACTTCCAGAAGGCAACAACGTAGACACCCTTGCGGTAGTTAGGCCAGAAGAACTCGTTCAGGAGCTGCCGCCCGGCCTCGATCTCGTTGTATTTCTTCAGGCCTTCTTCCCACTTGCCGGCCATGATCAGGTCGGTGTAGTCGCGGATTGGCGTGTAGCCAGGCTGCTGCAGAAGCCAGAGGTGCCAGCTGGTGCAATGACACGGATTTGCCATCACCTTCATCTCCTGTGGCCAGTGGTCTTCGAGCGGGTCGCTGACCCAGATCTTGTAGTCGGCCTTCCGCTCGACATCAGCGCACCACATCAGGTCCGGACGACCGTCCTTGACCCCGGCAATATTCGGGATCTCAAGTGCGAGTTTTGCGAGAGTATCCGAGGTGGCAAGGTGGGAAAGGGGGCTGTCGTAGAAGACGGTTCCGATCTCCAGCGGGTTGCACACCTCTCTCCACCATTCTTCGATGCCCTGCTGTGTGGCGCACTGAAAATACGAGGAGAGAAGTACCACCAGGTCGCAGCCGGCTTCCTGAGCGTGCTGAGACAGTATGATCGACTCTTTCGCGGAGTGATGGGCCGTCTGCGGCATGATTGCGATTTTCCCCTTGGCTTCATCGGCCACGATCTCCACGACCTTCATCCGCTCTTCTCTGCTCATCGAGTAGAATTCCCCGACGTTCCCCAGGAAGAACAGTCCATCGTTCTTGCAGTCGATCACATACCGGACGGTATTTCTGAGATCCTCTTCATGAATCTCCAGCGTGTCGTCGTGGAAAGGCGTCGGAATGGTGGCGATCAATCCGCCGCGACCAAAGGTCTCCATTGACCACTGCTTTGCTTCGTGCTTGCCTTTGTATTTCATCGAATCGCTCCTTTCGTTTCAGGGGTTCCCTTGAATTGACATCTTGACCGAATGAATGCCCCCTTTCTTCCCATCACATGGCATCCCATATGAAGATCGTTACTTCTCACCGTAATTTTCTTGCTTCATGAACAGCCTCGATTCCGGAGATCTTGATGCCGTCCGCTATCCTCATGTCGGACTCACTGCAAAGCACATTGAGAGCTCCGAGAAAGACCGTGAAACTGTCGCTCCTGAAATGTTCCTGCAGACACTCCAGATCATCCCATTGAGATTCGATTATGAATTGAAAATATTGAGTGCTGTCGTTCCTTACATTGACGTCGATGCAGCCTCTGGATGCTTTGAACTGGTCGATGAATCCCCGCACCGATTCAAAGCAGTCCAATTCCTGGCGGAACTCCCTTTCCTTCCCCTTGATCCTCCAGCCGGTTTTTGCGAGGACACGGAATATATGTTCCCGTTCTACCTCCTCCAGCGTCCTGTTGCCAGGAGATCCGCGTTGAATCGATAGCGGCAACTCGATCAACAGGTCGGGGCCATCAGACAGTATTGCCGCCCGTTCGATAAGATTCTCCAACTCCCTGACATTTCCCGGCCAATTGTATTTCATGAGGGCATTGATCGACTGTCTGGGTATGGAATTGCATTTCTTGCCCAGCCTCGTGCCGATCTTTTTCGACAGTGCTTTAACGAGCAGAGGAATATCCGCACTGCGGTCCCGAAGAGGAGGAACGCTGATCGGAAAGACATTAAGACGATAGAAAAGGTCGCGCCGGAAACGGCCTTCCTCTACTGCTCGTGTCAGATCCCTGTTTGTAGCAGCAATTACCCTGACATCGACTTTGATCGTACGAGGGTTTCCAAGCCTCTCGAATTCCCCGTCCTGAAGCACACGCAGAAGTTTCGGCTGCAACTCCAGGGGCAGATCTCCGATCTCATCGAGAAAAAGGGTCCCTCCGTCAGCATATTCGAACCTGCCTTGCTGTCTCTTATGAGCGCCCGAGAACGCACCTTTTTCGTGGCCGAACAGTTCTCTCTCGATAAACGTTGCAGGCAGGTTGGAGCAGTTTACCTTGATGAGCAGCCTGTCCTTTCGCAGGCTTCTCCGATGTATCGCACGCGCGACTAGCTCTTTGCCTGTTCCCGTCTCGCCGAGGACGAGGACGGGGGTTGTGGTTGCAGCGACCCGACTGATGCGGTGGTATACATATTCCATGGCTTCGCTTCGTCCATCCAGCTCATCGAATTTGAGATATTTCTTTACGTCGTCTGTCAGGCTGACATTATCCATCTCCAATCTGTGCATGAGGTCCTCGCTCTTCTCCGCTGTCTCCTTTCTCGCCAGCGCATTAGCGAAGACCTCTCCGATCAGCTGAAGGCGTGGTATCAGTTCCTCCGGCCAGGAACGCTCATGATTTGCATTGCCTATCGCAATCACGTACTCGACCGATCCTCCCAGGGACAGAGGAATGGTCATCGTCGAAGCTATGCCCCATTTGCGGTAGCTTTCCCTATCCGACTCTTCCGGAAGATCTTCCACGCTTGACAGACAGAAGACCTCACCTCGGCGCCATTTCCTGACAGTTACTGGAAATTCCAAGTGTACATGAATATGAGCTCTGGTCGGCACTCCATCGATAGCATAGGAATGGGTCGAAAGGATCTCTTTCCGATCAGTGGAGAACTTGAACAGCGTACTTCGATCGACGCCGAAGAACTCGACGATCTGCTTCAACCCGCCAATAATAATATTATCGACTTTGTCGGGAGCTATATTCACAAATTCCGCGGAGAGGTTCGCAATCAATTTCTCGAAATCCAGACGCGTCCAAAGCTTTTTTTGGAGTCCAGCGTCAATGCTTTCGTCGCGATTCATTGCGGTTGTCGCTTTCGGCTGATTGGGTATTTGGATCTTCGCTTTCCTGTAACCCCGTTATGCGGCGGTCAACCACCGTGGGCGAGGTGGAAGACGCCGACCTTCGAATCGTCGGGGACTGTGCGTGTTTCGTAGTCATGCTCGGGAACGAGCGTTCCCTCTATAGTCACCGTGATAAGGGCGTAATCGTAGCCCATCGCGTCGAGCACGTCCTGGACGGTCATGCCCTCGCGCCATTCGACCTTGTCCCTGTTGTTGACGAGTATCATCCGCTTTCTCCGGTGAGCAGCTCTATCGCCACGTTCGCCTCCATGCTCGCCGCCATCATCACGCGCGCCGCGCAGAGTCCCATCGTCATCTCTGATTTCTCGTCGCCGCAGACATGGATGTTCCCCGACGAGTGGACCTTCATAGCTCCTGTATTGCCGCAGCCCGATACCCCGCTTGCCGCCACGATCGGCCTGTCGGGGAAGGCGACGCACCACGACTCTATGAGCCATCTCTTGCGGTCAGCACTGTCGAACGCCTCGATAAGCAGGTCGGCATCTGCGTAGATCTCCGGAACATTACCTGACGTCAGCTCGAGATTATGGAGGACCAGTTCCACATCGGGATTGATAGCCCTGAGGTGAACGGCAAGCGCCTCGACCTTCTTCCTGCCGATATCCTCCTGGAAGTAATGCTGACGGTTGAGGTTCGACGCCTCGACGACATCGTGATCGGCGAGGATCAGCCGCCCGACGCCGGCGCGTACGAGCGCCACCGCCGCGTTTGAGCCGAGCCCGCCGCAGCCTGCGATCCCGACCGTGGCCTTCTGCAGCTTCTCTGTCGTGCCGGGGACATTACGTTCGAATATCGGATTAGTGTCCATACCGGGAATATACATCAAGTCCCGCCCCTTGTGAAGCAAAGGACGGGACTTATAATAAAAAACCGGACGTTCTATCAGGAACGCTCTATTCCTGATCGTCCTTGACTATCTCGACGAGTCTCGGCATGTCGATGCCGAGCTCTTTTAATCTCTCGATCTTCGGGACGCCGTTTCTGGTCCAGCCCCTCTTGTCGTAGGCGGCGTCGACGACCCTGTTGTACTGGTCCATCCTGTACTCGCGGACAGCCTTCATCTTTTCTTCGGTCGTCTTGCCCTTCGTGTCGAATCCAACGAGTTCCTCGAGCTGCTTGTCGTACCTCTCGGCGCGGGACTCGTACTCCTCGACCGTAACGGGCCCGACCGCCCTGTAGGGGGGCATGTCGTCCTTTCGCAGGCCGTATCCCAGCATCCGCGTCATCACGCGCTGAAGGTTGTGGACGCGGGCCGACTGGGCGAGCATCCCTTCCTCGTCGAGCGGCTCACCGGTCATTCCCTCGTAGAAGGCGAAGAAGTCCTCGACATGATCGGGGACCTTCGCCGCGACCTGGGGCTCGAAGCCCCTGTTGCTCAGCGGGACGATGTCGTTCCAGATCAGCTTGCAGAGGCCGTGAAGTCCGAACCATGTCCGCCAGAGAGGATAGTAGTAGAGAGCCTCGGCCTTGTCCTCGAAGGTGGGGATCTGGTTGTTGACCATGTCCATGAATATCAGCCAGGCCTCGTCGTGCTGAGGACCCTTTACCGCCATCGTGTATCCGGCCTGCTGGGCGAGCGATTCCTTGCATACGTACTCCGAATACTCGAGACCCTTGACCTCCATACCGATGTCCTGCAGGAAACCGGCATCGGCGCCGAGCTCACGGACCCATTTCTCCTTGAGGTACCGGATGCCCTGGCCGACCTCTACCCCGAAGCCCTCTCCGGCCGCGATCTCGTGCATGCACTCCATCACTGCGTCGGTGGCGCCGAATTTGAGTTCCTTGCCTCCGGTATGCTCCGTAGTGATGACGCCGGCCTCGAAGGCCTCCATCACGAAGGCCATGCAGGTGCCGAACGAGATCGTGTCGATCCCGTATGTGTCGCAGTAGAAGTTCCACTCGACGATAAAATCGGCGTCGAAGCAGCCCATGTTGGCTCCCGCGGCGGCCGTTTCGTACTCGGGACCATCGACTGCCACGCGATCTCCCGCGTACGGGCCTGTCTTCAGTTTGAATCCGTCTACGACCTTGGCGCATGCCATCGAACAGCCCTTCCAGCAGCCGTCGGGATGGTCCTGCGTGAAGTACTTCGCCTTGAGGACCTTCGAATCGATGTACTTCGTGTTCTCATGCGAACCGAACTTGTAGTTGTGAACGGGGAGCAGGTCGTAGGCGTCCATCACGTCGACGATGTTCGCCGTGCCGACCTCACGCATCCTGCACTGATCCTTGTCGAGCGTCGCCATCTCGGCATTGATACGCATCCCGAAGTCACGGATCTTCTGCGGATCGACCGGGTGGTTCATGTCGTCGACGATCTCGATCGCGCCGGTCGGGCAGACGTAGGCGCATGAGGTGCAGCCTATGCAGTGAGGGTCGACCTCGCCGAAGGGCATCGTCAGGTGACGCTTGATCCCGCGGCCCGCGAAATCGAGGATCCTCTCCTGGATGAACTCGTCGCAGGCGCGGACGCAGTGAGTGCAGAGGATGCAGGCCCTGGGATTCTCGTCGGTCAGTTCGCTGCGATACTTTTCCTTATCAGTGGCGCCGCATATCGCCGCGACCTCCTGAATCAGGGGAACGTTCGGCCAGCGGCCGAGGTACATCTCGGCGAGCACCTTGCGGTGGGTCTTGACCCTGTCCGATTCGGTGTCGACGGAGATCTCTCCGCGGACGGGGAAGTTGCACGATGTGACGAGCTTCTTCTTTCCACGCTGCTCCACCTCGACTACGCAGAGCCTGCATGTCCCCGAGGGGGTGAGGTCCTTGTGATGGCAGAGGGTGGGGACGGCCACTCCGTTGTCGCGGAGCGCCTGGAGGAGATACGAGCCCTTCTGGACGGTGGCCTCGATACCGTTAATCGTTATGTTGATCCTTCCGGCGGCCATTTATATCACCTCCACAGCTTCGAAATTGCAGACTTCGTAGCAGATACCGCACTTTATGCATTTGCCCGGATCGATCACGTGGAGTTCCTTTTTCTCCCCGGTGATCGCGTCGACGGGACAGTTCGTGAAGCAGAGCGTGCATCCGGTGCAGTTGTCCGCGCTGATCGAGTAGGTGATCAGCGCCTTACACACCCCGGCGCGGCATTTTTTCTCCTTTATATGTTCCTCGTACTCCTCGCGGAAGTAGTTGATCGTGCTGAGGACCGGGTTGGGCGCGGCGCCTCCGAGCTGGCAGAGGCTCGTCTCCCGCACCGTGAAGCAGAGCTCCTCGAGCCGCTCTACATCGCCTGCCCGGCCATCTCCCTTACAGAGCCGGTTGAGAATGTTGCTCATCAGGTGGAGTCCCTCGCGGCAGGCGGTGCACTTGCCGCACGACTCATCCATGAGGAAGTCGATGAAGTAGCGGGCAACGTCGACCATGCAGGTGTGGTCGTCCATGACAATCATGCCGCCCGAGCCCATCATCGAACCGGCCTCAGTGAGCGAATCGAAGTCGACCTTCATGTCGAGCTTCGACGCCGGCAGGCATCCTCCCGATGGTCCGCCCGTCTGGACAGCCTTGAACTCGCGTCCATCAGGGATGCCGCCGCCGATCTCCTCGATGATCTCGCGAAGGGTGATCCCCATCGGGACCTCTACGAGCCCCGTGTTGCGGACGTCGCCGACGAGCGAGAATACCTTCGTTCCCGAGGAACCGTTCCACGGGTTTTCGCTGACGTCGCCGGAACCGATAGAGGCGAACCACTTCGCGCCCTTCGATATGATCTCGGGGATGTTCGCCCAGGTCTCGACGTTGTTGAGTATCGTCGGTTTGTCGCGGAATCCGTACTCGACGCTGTGCACATACTTGGCTCGTGGTTCGCCCGGCTTGCCGGCCATCGACGCCATCAGGGCGCTCGATTCGCCGCAGACGAACGCGCCCGCGCCGCGGTGCACGTGTATATCAAACGCAAAGCCGCTCCCCATGATGTCGTCGCCGAGCAAGCCGTAGGCCCTCGCCTGGTCGATCGCCTTTGCCAGCCTCGCCTGAGCGAGCGGATATTCCTTCCTGATGTATATGTAGCCCTCGGTCGATCCGACAGCGAAGGCTCCGATCAGCATCCCCTCGATGACCGAATGAGGGTCGGTCTCGATGATCGAACGGTCCATGAATGCGCCGGGATCGCCCTCATCGGCGTTGCAGACGACGAAGATCTCTTCCTCGCGTTCGCGGGCGGCCTCCCATCCCGATTTCCATTTGACGCCGGCGGGGAATCCACCGCCTCCACGTCCGCGGATGCCCGAGGCGATCACCTCTTCGATGACGTCTTCCTGCTTCATCCCGCCGAGGACCTTGCGCAGCGCGTCGTAGCCGTCGCGTGCGATGTAATGGTCGATGTTCTCGGGATCGATGAGCCCCTTGTTGCGCAGGGCGATGAGCTGCTGCTTGCTGAAGAAGGGGATATCGCCCATCTTCTCGTTGATCTCTCCCGATACGGGATTCTTGTAGAGCAGGCGCTCTATTGTCTCGCCGCTCTCGAGGGAGGTGACTATCTCATCGAGGTCCTTTTCCTTTACCTTCTGGTAGAAGATCCCGTCGGGCTGCACTACGACGATTGGGCCCGAGGCGCAGAAGCCGTTGCATCCCGTCGCGACAACCGCGTAATCGGAGGAGACTCCCTTTTTCTCGAGGGCGCCGACCAGTCCGTCGCGGATATCGAATCCTTTCGCCGCCACGCAGCCGGTGCCGGTGCAGACCATCAGCATCTTCTTGAAGGCCCCGTCTTTCTTCTTTTGCTGCCCGGCGATCTTCTCGAGATCGGCGGGAGCGATCTTCGAAGCGACCGGCCCGGCGGTTTCCACGGCGGTCTTTTTCTTCGCCGCCGCGCCGCCCTCAGCCTGTTTTATCAGTTTCTCGACGTCCTTCGACTGGACGTTGCCGAACACCTCTTCGCCGATCTTCACTACCGGCGCTATCGAACATGCGCCGAGACAGGCGACCGCCTCGAGGGTGTAATTGTTGTCGTCGGTGGTCTCGCCTGTTCCTACGCCGAGTACCCGCTCGAACGAGTCGAGTATCTTCGCCGAGCCCTTGACGTGACAGGCTGTTCCCATGCAGACCTGTATGATCGTCTCGCCCTTCGGTGCGAGGGAGAAGGTCTTGTAGAAGGTCGCGATATGGTAGAGATGCGCCTTCGGCTTGCCAGTCTTGCGGTTGATCTCGTCAATGGCGGTCCTGGAGATGTGGCGGAAGCGCTCCTGGATGTCCTGCATCATCTCGATGACGTATTCGGGATCGCAGTTCCATCTGTCGATGATCTCGTGGAGTTCCCCGACCTCGCCCCTGCACTGGATCGAGATCTTCTTCGGGGTGATCATCTTCGCGACCTTGCTCTCCTCGATCTTCCAGGCCGGAGTGACCTGATTGTTCTTTATGACGATAGCCTTGATCTTCTTGTCGCGCAGTACGGTGCCGACCCCGCCGCGTCCGGCCTGCTTGAGCCTCGGGGTCCCGCGCCGCCAGTCCCAGAATGAGAAGTTGAGGATGCCCATCCTCGTGTGCTCCGCGCCGCGGCCTGCCGATACGCTCGCGATGTTTCTCAGGTCGAGCTCATTGTCGGCGTACATTTCCGCGAGCTCCTCGGCGATCAGGTGGGAGTCGACGCTCTCGAGCGGCGCCTTCTCCAGGGTGACCCTGCCTGCGACCGCGTCGATGAATACGATGACGTCTTCATCAGACTTGCCTATGACCATCATCGAGTCGAATCCGGCGAACTTGAGGAAGGGACCGAAGTACCCGCCCACGTTGCAGTCCATGATCGAATGGGTCAGGGGGGATATCGCCGTCGCGATCGTCTTGCCCGAACCGGGGAAGGAGGTGGTCCCGCCGAGCGGGCCGGAAGAGAAGCAGATCGGGTTGTTCGGGCTGTCCCACTTCGTGTCCTTGTCGATCTCCTGGAAGGTCATCCAGAGATCGAAGCCCTTGCCGCCCGTCCACAGCCGCTTCATCTCGTCGTCGACGGGGTGGATGGTTATTTCGCCGCTCCCTACGTCGATGCGCAGCCAGCGGTTCGCGTAACCCCTGTCGAGGGGGATGACGTCGAAGTCGAACGAAGCAATGACTTCGTGGGCTCCCTTCAGTTTCGCGATATTGTCGTTTGAAGACATTCGGTGAGTTCTCCTTCGTTGTTTACAGATTGCGGATTCAAGGAATAAGAATATACACCCTTTGTATTCAGATATGAAGCATAAATTATTTTATCCGAATATATTACGCCAGCCGATATGCACGGCTATACATATCCATTGACAACCCCTTGTCATTTGATATCTTGCGGTAGCAGGACGGTATTTCATTCATTAAAAGGCAGGGCCGGATGCGGGTTCGATATGTATCGATATTCCTGACGCTACTGATTGTTTCCGGCTCGCTTTTCATGCTGTCGCGTGGGGGCGGGGAAAAGCCGGAGAAAAAAGCCGGGCAGAAACTGATCGTCTTTCACGCGGGCAGCCTTTCGGTACCGCTGAGGAAGATCTCCAGGGAATTCATAAAGGAGAATCCCGACGTTACCGTTCTGCTCGAAGCGGCGGGGAGCAGGTCGTGCGCGAGGAAGATCTCAGACCTTGGCAGGGAATGCGATGTTATGGCCTCCGCCGACTACACCGTGATCGATAACCTTCTGATACCGGAGCACGCCTCGTGGAATATAAAATTCGCGAGCAACGAGATGGCGATAGTATACGCGGAGCGCTCTGAAAGACACGGAGAGATAGACTCGGAGAACTGGTTCGAGATTCTCCTCGATCCGGACGTAGCCTTCGGGCGTTCCGATCCCGATGCCGATCCCTGCGGCTACAGGGCTGTGCTGACGATGAAGCTCGCGGAAAAATATTACGCTGACATCGGCCTTGCCGGACGCCTGCTCGAGAAGGACACCCGTTTCATCAGGCCGAAGGAGACAGACCTGCTGGCGCTCCTCGAGACGGGGACGATCGACTACATATTCCTCTATCGCTCGGTCGCGCAGCAGCACGGGCTTCCCTTTCTCATCCTGCCCGACGGGATCAATCTCAAGAACCCCGCGTTTACCGATATGTACAGATTAGTGAGCGTGGAGATCTCGGGGAAGAAACCGGGAGAGAAGATCGTCAAGCGCGGAGCGCCTATGGTATACGGGATCACGATCCCCGCGAACTCTCCGAGCCCGGAGCTGGCGCGCAGGTTCGTCGATTTCATCCTCGACCCTGAAAAGGGGATGAAGGTGATGGAAGAGGCGGGGCAGCCTTCGATGGTACCGTCGCCCTCAGAGACATATGAAGCGATTCCCGCCATGTTGAAGAAGCGCGCGAAATCTGCTGAACAGTAACGGAGAAGCGGAACAGTGAGCAGATCCCGGATCGAACCGATGCATCTCGTATTCGCGGCCCTCGGAGGAGCATTGCTCCTCTTTATCATCGCGCCGCTGGCGGGGATGTTTCTCAGTGTCGGAAGGGCGGAGCTGTCCGACGCAGCCACCGATCCTGAGGTCACCGCAAGCGTCTGGCTGACACTCGGCGCTTCGATGCTCGCCACGCTCGCTGCCTCGCTCGGCGCCATACCTTTCGCGTGGATCCTGGCGAGGAAGGATTTCCCCCTCAAGAGACTGATCAACGGCATTGTCGATCTTCCCATCGTCATCCCGCATTCAGCGGTCGGTATCGCCCTGCTGGGGATCCTCGCTCCGGGGACACCGGTCGGTTCGCTTGGCGAGAAACTCGGAGTGAGCTTCGTCGGTGGTATCGCGGGGATCATGGCGGCGATGGCGTTTGTTTCGGTCCCCTTCCTGGTCAACGCGGCGAGGGACGGATTCGCCGCGGTTCCGGTAAGGCTCGAGCAGGCCGCCCTGAATCTGGGAGCATCGCCGCTGAGGGTCTTTTTCACCATATCGGTGCCGATGGCGTGGCGGTCGATCGTTTCCGGCCTCGTGCTGATGTGGGCGAGGGGCATGAGCGAGTTCGGCGCCGTTCTTATAATCGCTTATCACCCTATGATAACACCTGTTCTGATATACGAGCGCTTCGGCGCCTTCGGCCTGAAATACGCGAGACCGGTGACGGTCCTCTTCGTCGCCGTCTGTCTCGTTTTCTTTATAGCGCTGAGAATGATCGCGGGAAGGCGGACCAGTGAAGAAGGATGAGAAAGGAATTGCCCGGACCGTCCTCGAGGTCGAGGGCCTTTCCAGGAGGCTCGGAGAGTTTGAGATCACCGATGTATCGTTTACAGTCGATGAAGGGGAATATTTTGTTCTTCTTGGCGCTTCAGGAACGGGGAAGACGGTCCTTCTCGAGACGCTGACCGGCGTCATCCCTGCCGACTCGGGGAGGGTGATCCTCGCCGGGCGCGACATCACGCACGAAAGGATGCAGCGCAGGAGACTCGGGATAGTCTTCCAGGACCAGGCGCTCTTTCCGCACATGTCGGTCGGCAGGAACATCGCCTACGGGCCTGTCTCCTCGGGGATGAAGCGTTCCGAAATCGAGATCCTCACCAGGCTGCTCGCCGAGGAAACCGGGATCGGCCATCTGCTCGACCGCAGTCCCGCAACCCTGTCGGGCGGCGAAGCGCAGAGGGCCGCGCTCGCGCGCGCTCTGGCTGCGGGCCCGGACTGCCTGCTGCTCGATGAGCCCCTTTCCTCGCTCGATTCGGGGGCGAGGGCGGAGATGCGCTCACTGCTCAAGAAACTCAACCGCGGCGGGATGACGATGCTTCATGTCACGCACGATTACGAGGAAGCTGCTGCGCTTGCGACGAAGATCGGGATCATGGAGAACGGTACGGTGGTCCAGGTCGATACGCCCCGGCGCATTCTCTCCCATCCCGGTTCGGAGTTCGTCGCGAGATTCGTCGGGATCAGGAACGTCTACAGGGGGAAGCTGGTCAGGCAGGCTGACGGGACTTCGGTCTTCGAGTCGGCAGAGAGTGAGGACTTCAGGCTCGAGACGTTGAGCGAGGCGGATGAGGGTGAGGCAACGGCTCTCGTCAGGAGCGAGGATGTGACACTTTCGGCTTGCCGGCCCGACACGAGCGCGAGGAACCTCTTCGAGGGTACGGTCAGCGAGGTCCTTCCGGCGAGGAGAGGATCCGAGGTAGTGGTCGACGCCGGTGAGATGATAGTATCGATGATCGCGGAACAGGCTGTTGAATCGCTTGGGCTCGAGAGGGGAAGTGCAGTCTTCGCTTCGATCAAGGCGAGCGCCGTGAGGATAATAGAAGGATAACGCGATGAATAATGGATCAGGTCATGTGAGGCCGGGAATAAAGCTCTATCTTTTCGACGGGGAGAGCGAGGGGATGTTCGGCGACGGGAAATGGCGCCTCCTCAAGTCGATCGAGGAGGAGGGATCGATAAGGAAAGCGGCCGGGAAGCTCGGCCGGGGTTACAGGAAGGCCTGGGGCGACATCAAGAGGACCGAGCAGTCAATAGGCCGGAAGCTCGTGAGAAAGACCAGAGGGGGACCCGCTGGCGGGATGACGGAGCTCACTGAATTCGGCAGGGAACTGCTTGCGGGGTGGCAGAAATACAGGGAGGCTGTCCTGAAGGGTATGGACGGCGCGTTCGAATTATATCTGGCGGGCCTTCTGGAAAGGAATGGAGATGAACGTTGACGAGTACGGAAGGATTATCGAGGAATCATCTATCGATAGTGACGGCAGGAAGGTGCTGATGTGCGCGAAGGCCTTCGAGCTGTCGGAGAAATTCGGCATTCCGCTGAAAGATATTGGCGAGTACTGCACAGACAACGGGATCAGGATAAGCAGATGCCAGCTCGGCTGCTTCGAGTGAGGGATAAAGCGGGTGAAGACGATCGTAGTATCGGGCGCCAGATCGAATGTCGGCAAGACGACTCTTGCGGAGGAGATCCGCCGGTTGCTTCCCGGAAGTGTGCGCGTAAAGCTCGGGCATGGGGAACTGAAAGAAGATATGGATGGTGTTTTCTATCATGCGGGGACTCCGTATGAGCGGATAAGAGAGGAAAATCAGCAGGCGGAATTTCTGATCATAGAGAGCAACAGGATCCTCGAGGAGATCGAGCCGGACCTCGCGATATATCTTCCCGCCGATGGTCCGAAGCCCTCTGCCGCACTGGCCGAGGCGAAGGCCGACCTGACCAGGGGATGCGAGATGAGTGATGAAAAGGTGGAGCTTGTCATGGAGAAACTCGGGCTCGACGAGAGGATCGCTGTCGAGATCGTCAGGCTGGCCTGCGAGCCCGGGGATGGATACAAAGATGGACAATAGAGGGAAAGATTTCGGCCGCAGGGAACTTATGCCGTTTGGCGAGGTGATGGACACGATACTCGGTTCCGCGCGCCTGCTCGGCAGCGAAGAAGTCGGTCTTGCCGAGGCGCCGGGCAGGGTGCTCGCGGCCGATATCGTCTCCGATATCGATATGCCCCCCTTCGACAAGTCGGCGATGGACGGCTTTGCCTGCAGGAGAGCCGATCTCGACCGTCCGCTGAGGATAGTCGAGACGGTGGCTGCCGGCAGTATGCCGGAAAAGGAGATCGGCGAGGGCGAATGCGCGAGGATCATGACCGGTGCGGCGGTGCCGCGTGGCGCCGATATGGTCGTCATGGTCGAGGATACCGAAGAGGCTGACGGCATAGTCAGGAT
>SDBS01000287.1_pt1 | contig 46351 bp, 54 predicted proteins | sample 2277091 | NCBI WGS metagenome assembly SDBS01 (sample SAMN10404972, study PRJNA504765) | marine sediment metagenome | isolation source: marine sediment core GS10_PC15, 163 cmbsf | place: Arctic Ocean: Southern Knipovich Ridge | collected 2010 | reverse complement strand
ACGGCAATGGTTAATATTTATGACGATAATTATAAGGATTGGTAATGGACAAACTTGAGATATATATGCCTGCTTTTAGAATGATTTATAGTGATGATAGCTCTGTTATAAAGGATCAGATGCAGCGATATGATAAGCTAATTAAGACCTTTAAAAGCCATTTTGAGGAAAAGGATTTGCAATTATTCAGTACGCCGGGAAGGACAGAGATTGGTGGTAATCATACCGATCATAATCATGGACGGGTGCTGGCAGCGGCAGTTAACCTGGATTCAATCGCGGTGGCTGCCACCAATGATTCAGATCAGATAACCGTTTACTCAGAAGGGTATCTCAAGGAGTTTATTGTTGATCTGAACAGGTTGGAGAAAGATGATGCTGAGGAGGGAACTACTACCGCGCTGATCAGAGGCATCGCAGCAAGATTAAAGGAAAATGGATATGCTGTTGGTGGATTCAATTCTTGCATCTCAAGCAATGTGCTGCCGGGTTCTGGTTTGAGCTCGTCTGCGTCGATTGAGGTATTGCTTGGTACGATATTTAATGCGCTTTTTAATGATGGCACCATTTCAGAAAAAACGCTTGCCCTGACCGGGCAATATGCAGAGAACCACTATTTTGGTAAACCCTGCGGGTTGATGGATCAAATGACCTGTGCCGTGGGCAGTATTATTACCATTGATTTTAAAGAACCTTCAGATCCTCAGGTAGAGAAAATTGAATTTGATTTTGAAGCACAAAATTATAATGTATTAGTTGTTGATACCGGTGGAAATCATGCTGATTTAACCGATGATTACGCCTCGATTCCCGAAGAAATGAAATCTGTGGCTCGAAACCTGGGATTTGATGTTTGCCGGGATCTTACCATGAAGGATGTTGTTGCAAAGATCAAGGTGCTACGGAGGGAGGTTGGCGACAGAGCATTATTACGGGCTATGCACTTTTTAGGTGATAATGAAAGGGTCCTCAATCAGGTTGCTGCTCTGAAAATGGCCGATTTTAAAGGATTCCTGAACCATGTGACAGAGTCCGGGAATTCGTCCTATAAGTGGTTGCAAAATATTTACACACATAAAAATATTGAGGAGCAGGGGATCTCTCTTGCACTGGCCTTATCTGAACACTATATATCCCAGGTGGGGGAGGGAGCCTGCCGCGTCCACGGTGGCGGATTTGCCGGAACGATTCAGGTGTTTCTGCCTACGACTACCGTTGACCCTTTTGTCCGGATGATTGAGAATGTTTTTGGAGAAGGCAGTGTTATCATACTCAATATCCGTTCTTACGGTACTTTGCATCTTAATAAGTTTGCCGGAGATCAGATTCATTAATCATGAATAGAGAATTGGGTTTCAGTATTATATTTATTTAACCTGGATAATTCATACCGCAGCCTCTGGCTGCAATCAAATGGAAATTTCTCCTCTGTCATTCCGTAGGAATCTTCCTGCTTGTCGAAATCTAATCTGCACGTTGGAAGATCCTTCCAGGATGACAAAAAAACTTTGCAAATCTCCAAAGGCGATTCGCCAGGCGAAAATAACAAAGTTTTGGCAACAATAGCCTATTAGATGTATAAGACTTCGAAAAAATAAAAGGAAATTTATCGATATGCGTTATTCAATCATATCCCGCATATTTCTCTGTCTCATCCTGAGCATGGCCATGGACCAGCTACAGGCAGATGAAAACTATAAATTTAAACCCGATAATCCCATATCAGCTCAGTGGCTTAAGAAGCATTTATCCGTAACATCTCCGCGCATCATTTTTACCATGGATGTTGAAAATGCCTTGAGAAAAAAGATCGAAAAGGATGAAGTGGTCAGAACCTATTATGAGACTATAAAAATAAGGGGGGATATTTACCTTGATTTTGACTTGCTGGAAAGAAAAAAAATCGGCAAGCGACTTTTAAGTGTTTCCCGGGAAGCCATTGCCAGGATTAGTACACTGGCACTTCTATACAGGTTGGATAAGGATTCAAAATATCTAAGGAGAATGGAGGCGGAAATCAATAATGTCTGTGACTTCAAAGACTGGAATCCCTCACACTTCTTAGATGTTGCGGAAATGGCCTTTGCGGTATCCATAGGCATCGATTGGTGTGGTGAGTATTTAAGCAATGAAACCGTTATAAATGCAAAAAAAGCGCTTAAGGAAAAGGCCTTATCTGCCAGTATTAAGGATCCGCCCTATGGCTGGATTACCTCTGAGCATAATTGGAATCAGGTTTGTAATGGGTGTAGTTCACAGTGGCGAGCGGCAGGCAATAAGCGATTTGACCGGCAAAAAATAAGTTTTTTAGAATAAAACAACATGTTCAAAAACCTATTTAAACTAAAATTTCTTCTTTTAATTGTAAAAATAACCATTAATAACTAAATTAAATACCGCCCTCTAAAGATGAGAACACTTAAGCGAGAACAACTCATCTGCGTAGCTTAATAATTGTAAGGTTATAAATATAAACAAAATGAAAATACCAATAATCTTTCTTGGAACAAGCCAAGCAATTCCAACTGCAGAAAGAAACCATATTTCAATTTTACTTAGTTATAAAAATGAAAATATCTTAATTGACTGTGGAGAAGGAACTCAAAGGCAGTTCAGAAAAGCAAAAATTAGTCCAGGCAAAATAACCAAAATCCTAATCACACACTGGCATGGAGACCATATCTTAGGACTGCCAGGACTTTTCCAAACCCTTACATTAAGCAATTATAAAAAAACACTTGAAATATACGGGCCAAAAGGAACAAAAAGATTTATTAAAGAAATTTTAGATATATTTGTCCCAAGACAAAAAATAAAAATCAAAGTAAAAGAAATCAAAGGCAAATTCTTAAAAACACCTTATTTTGAAATAACAGCGCTTCCTCTTAAACACGGAGTGCCTTGTTACGGATACTCATTTCAAGAAAAAGACAGGTTAAGAATAAATAAAGCAAAATTAAGAAAATTAAAAATAAACACAAAAGATAAAGTAAGATTGAAAAAATTAAGCCAAGGGAAAAATATCAAAATTAATGGAAAAATAATAAAAGCAAAATATTTAACATACAAGCAAAAAGGCAAAAAAATTTCATTTATTCTTGACACAAAAATCTGTCCTAATGCAAAAAAGCTTGCAAAAAATTCTGATTTAGCAATAATTGAAGCAACTTATTCAAAAAATCAAGAAGCTCTTGCATCAAAATACAAACATCTAACAGCAGAACAAGCAGCACAAATAGCAAAACAAGCAAAAGCTAAAAAGCTTATTCTTACACACATTTCACAAAGATTTGAACATAAAGAAAACATACTTAAAAAACAAGCAAAAAAAATCTTCCCAAACACAAAAATTTCCTGGGATTTGATGAGGGTTGAGGTTTAAACATTTCTATGGTAGATTACAGAACTTTCTTCAACTGAAAAATAATCATAATCTCTTGGTTCAGCCACAGAAGCCATAGGAACTATTACGAATCCTCCCAGTTTGCCACTATTTTCAAGCTCCTTAAACTTATTTGCATTTGTAATAGATAAACTCAAAGAATCAATACCAGTAGTAAAATCCCAAGATTCAAAACCAGCAACTCTGATCTTCTCACGTAGATTATTTACCATATTTGATAAAAATAAAAACCCTTTTTAAACATTTATATAATTCAACAACAAAGCCCAAACTATCACCAACCATTCAAGAACCCTCAACCGTGCGAATCTAAATAGGTCAAACGCTCACTTTACTCTTATGCAGCCACACTTGCAGGCGAGATAAAAATTATTGTGTCCCCTCTTAAAAAGGTTAATCCAATATTTCTTTTGGTCTCATCATCTAAAATCTCTTTAGCATTATCCAGCACAACATTAATGTGGATATCAAATGCCAAAAGAGTTCCGACCATCTGCCTGTTGCTTTTTAGTTGAACCAATACCTCTTTGCCTTTGGAATTGTTCAACAAATCAAGCGGCCTCTCGATCTCATTAACCATAAAAAGATTTTGTTAATTTAGTTTAAAAAGTTTTGCATGATTTCAATAACTAATAATAAACTAAAATCTCTAAAAATATCACGCTATAAAAATGAGAAGAGTAAGCTAAACACTCATTTGTAGAACTCAAAAATTTATTAAATTACTAAAAATTAAATAAATATCTAAATTACGAAAATTACATTCGAGAGATGAGAGAATTAAGCGAGAACAACTCATCAACAGAGCTTAAATGAGGTTGTAAGATTCCAAAAAAATAATATAAAAAATCAAAACATTTAAATACAATTTTTCCTCTCAAAATTTATGAAACTAGGAAGAAAAATTTCAGGTGGAAAATATAAAAAATTCAGAAAAAGGAAATTACACTCAATTCAGGGTAAAACCAGAAAAGTCAAGCTCAGAAAAACAAAACAAAAAATAATCAGAGGCAGAGGCGGAAATAAAAAAATCACTTTATTATCAGCAGATTTTGCAAATGTAATTGACCCTGAAACAAAGACAACCAAAAAAACAAAAATTCTTAATGTTTTAGAAATCCCAAGCAACCGATTCTTAGCAAGGCAAAACATTCTTGTAAGGGGTGCAATAATTGAAACAGAGCTTGGCAAGGCTAAAATAACTAACAGGCCGAGTCAGGAAGGAAGTGTGCAGGGTGTATTAATAAAAGAATAATTCTAATGAAAACAAGAGAAATTAGGGCCCATCATGTTGGAACTGCAAAAGCACTTTATCTTTTACCAAAACAAACAATAATTGAAACTTTAATTAATTCTGGATACATAAAAACCCCTGAACACGATTTTGTAAATTTCATATATTCATATAAAAAATTATTTAATAACTCTAATCAAAAATTTAGAATAAAAATTGAAGGGTTAGATTTTATTTGTGAAAATTGTCCAAAATATAAAAATCAAACTTGTGATCCTCTTAATCCTAAAAAAATAATTGGATCTGCTTTTTTAATTTCTCCAGAAAAAAGATTAACAGATTTACAAGTGGCTAAAAAATATAATTTAAAAGAAGGTCAAATATATACTGCAGAAGAACTAAGAAAAAAGGCTAAATTTTAACACAATAATTCTTAAAAACAAAGACTATTAGTAATTCTATGGAAAAACTAACAAAAAAACAACCAATAAATACATTAAAAGTTGGTGATTTAGTAAAAGACATATTTGTTGTCCAAAATAAAAAAAGCATTGGCCCTTACAAAAACGGCTACTCATTTATTTTAACATTATCAGATTCTAGTGGCAGAGGCATAGAATACAAATACTGGGGAGGACAAGATGAAACCAAAGTAAAAAATTTATTTAAGTCAATCAAATCAGATTCTGTAATATTAATAAATGGACAGGTTAGCATCTATAATGAAAAACTAGGAATTAATGCTGACGAATCAAGTACCTTGAGAATTTTAAACCCTGAAGAATATAAAGCAGAATTTATCATGGCTGCTAAAAAGGATATTGAAGAAATGTATTCTAATTTATCATCAAAAATAAATTCTATTCAAAATGACTCTCTTAAAAGATTTTTATTAGATGTTTTTGAGAGTGATTTAAAAGAAAAATTTAAAAAACATCCAGGAGCAATGATGATTCACAATAATTGGACAGGAGGATTACTTCAGCATACCCTAGAAGTTATTGAATATTGTGAAACAAGTATAAAACTAAATCCAGAATTAGATGGGGATCTGCTTTTAGCAGGGGCTATACTTCACGATATAGGGAAATTAGAAGAACTTGAAATAACTTCAAGAATAAAATTCAGCAGAAAAGGCCATTTATTAGGACATTTAACCCTCGGAGCAATTTTTTTATCTGAAAAATTAAAAAACAGCGAACTTGATGATTTATTAAAAGAAAAATTATTACATTTACTAATAAGCAATCATGGAAAACTGGATTTTGGTTCTCCAAAAGAACCCATGATTCCAGAAGCCATAGTATTATATTATGCTGATGAATTAGCTTCTAAACTTTCTGAAATGATTGAGTTTATTAAAGAAAACAAAGAAATTAAAGATGAAGATTTTGTATTTAATTATAGGAAAAAAGGGAATATTTTTTTAAAGTAAGATTAAAGAAAGTAAAGATAAAAATGGAAAAAGAAACAGAATCTGTTAAAAAGTTCTTATGTGGGTCTTAGGGAATACCTATAAGACATAAAGGGAAATGTTTGCCCCGTAATATTAAAAGCAAGAAAAAAATTAAATCTTATAAAGCTGTATAGCAACAAATTTGGCACAATATTCAGGTGGAGCATCTCTACATTTTAGCGTACTATTTTTTTTTAATGGATGTAGGGGCATACAACAACACGCATCAACAATCTTTTTGAGATTATTTTCTTTTATATGTTCTTTTATAAACTCTTCACCTTCTTGCCATCCAAGTGCAACATATGGGGCAATTTCGAAAAAAACATTTTGAATCGGATTTACTTTTATAGGATCACCAGTATCTATCTCTATAAATCCCCTATTTTTGAACTTAATAAACTTTATTTCTTTCTTTCTTTTTGTTCTTGAATCTTCAATAGTCTTATAAAGTTGGAAAATTATATGAAGTTCATTACATGAACTTCCTTGGTCTATAAACTTTGAGTAGATATTATATGAATTAACACCCCCATTTAATTTTTCATGCTCAATCACTCTTTCTACAGCCCTAAGCTCCACATTAATATCATATTTTTTTGCAACCTTAAAACAAGAGACACCACCTAAAGGTCTTGGCATAACAAGGCGTTTATCTTTTAAAGTTACAAAACCACCATCTTGGAATGTGATTGATTCTAACTTTCTCATATAAAAAAATATTTTTTTATCTTATAAGAATTATTATCTTATAAAATATACATTCTACAAGAATATTATAACGAGCGCTCAAAATAAGTCTTTCTAAGAAGCTTCCTGCACAAAAAGTCATCTAGTTATTGTGCAAACCCCCATTCAACCGGCTTTGCCTAAAAAGTCCCTGAATTAAACTACTTTTTGGGCAGAAATATTAATGAAAACCATAATATTCATTTCCCAGAGGAATCTTAGCTTTTCTTCTTATGCTCCCAAAGGTGTGGATTATGTCAAATCCTATTTTCAGTTCTCCATTTTCAGAATACTTCTTTAACTCTCCTTTTTCAAAACATATTTCATAAATTAATTTTTTTGAAGAACTTGGGGGGATAGTTACTTCTCGAAATTGTTCTGGGGTTTGACTAACCCAACCATAAGTAATCCACAACCCATCTATAGTTGTAGAACGATGACCCAAATTTCTTAAATTTATTTCAACCTTAATAAAATCTTGAGAGTAAGATTTATCCTCTGCTTTTCCATAATGATGAAAGTATGCACTCTTTAATCTTAATTTTGGTTTATTTTTACTTATAAGCCATATTAAACTTATTACTCCTGTTATGGTTCCTATAATCCCTGTTATTGCCCCAATTAAATCTAATGGAATTTCACTCATCTTTCTTCACACAAATCTCCACCACATATTATCAGGATAACCTGCATAATGATTAAGAATCGCAATACCAATAATTCCTAAAACAATAATTAATCCATATAAATAAAATACAGAATAGTTTTTAATGTGTTTCTTTAGTTTCATTTTCACTTGGAATTTTTATATTTTGAAGTCCTATAATTTATCCAGTTATATTCATCTATTAATTTTGGTAAGGTTCTATTAGTTTCTTTGATTATATCTTCTTTTCTATATTGTTTTAATATCTCTAATACTATTTCTTGCATAGATTCCATAAAACGAATATAACCTGCAGAATTATTGTAACACCCATATTTTTGGTATATTCCATTATCCCACATCACAAATAAATTTGGGTTAATACCATGCATTAATTTTGTTGTTGCTGTAAATTTTAATACGGTTTTTGAAAGTTCATCAAATATATTTCTAATGAGTTTAATATTTTCTAATGTAAACTCAAAATCCTCAAGATTATAGTTATTTAAGATAAGTAATTTTTCTTTTAATCTAAATACATCTTCTTTTATTTTATCTTCATTTTTGCCTATGGAAACTCTTGGTGTCCACCTTCTAACAAAATCAATTATGGAGTTTAAATCTACCCAAACATCTTTATTAGGAATAATTAATTCCTCATATACCTTATCATATTTTGATAATTGAAATTCTTTATGTGCTTTCATTAAATCTTCATAAGATATATTAAATTTTATCATTTTCCTTCACACCACTCGCAAGATTTATTTTTTTCTCACTTTCAAAATCTTTTAATTCTGTTTGTTCTTTCTTTTCTTCACTATGATAAGAACCAGTATTCTCTTTTTTTCTTAATTCTTGACATCTTTGAGCCATTTTAATCTAACTCTAATAAATCCCATCTCTCTAAATATTTTCTTTCTTTATCACAAAATTTTCTCATAGAAGTATTATTGTGTGGTTTTCCAAATTTATTGCATTTATCAAGCCATGCCTGATGACTTGTTTTTGTATGGTCTGCCACAACCTTACTTGGAACTATATAAAAATCAGGTCTTTCGTTTCCTTCCTTCAATAAAACAAAAACATAAAATAATGTATCACTAAAATAATTCTCTGCTTTTTCTGAAAGCATCCAAGAAGGATATTCTTTTCTTGCCCAAATTGTAGTTTTTACCTGTATCCCAACAGATTTAGAAGCATCAACATTAGTTCCTAAAACATCAATTCCCTTTGTATTTCTTAATGTTAATGATGCTGTTATTCCTCTTTTTGTTAATTCGCCACAAACCAAATATTCTCCTGCTACTCCTCTTTGAGTCTTAGTTGTATCAATTAATGGTTTTTGTTTTGGTGGCATTTTACTCATTAAAAATTCTATTTATTATTTCACTCTGTTTAGTTTTAGCTTTAGTTATTTCTTTATTTGATTTTTTAATTATCTCTTGTTGATTTTTCATAGCCAAAACAATTTTTTCTTGAATTTCTGGAGAAGGTTTTATTATTTTCATTTTTTTAGCTCTTCCCTGAACTAAATGAACTCCCTCAACACACTCATGTATTGCCTTATATCCTTCTTTAGTTTTAAGATAATATAATAAATATTCTGGAATAATGTCTGGAGATTCTACCCTTATTCTCATTAGTTCTCCAACATAATAAACAGGTTCTTTTATTTTTAATGGGATTTTAACAATGCAAGATTTAGTCCCAATACTTTCTGGTGAATGTCCTGCCGCCACAATTAAAATATCCCCCTCCTTTAATTCTCTTAGAGATTTATTTATCCCTGTTTCTTTTCTAACATGACCTTCGCTATTATTTTCCCAATCTATCTCTCCATCTTTTCCAATATCTCTATATTTAACAATTTTATAATCTTTAGGATTATCAGTATACTCTGACTTTGCAGGAGTCTTTCCGAGTTTGGGGTCTGCAATAGATTCAAGTTCAACTATGTTATATTTACTTCTCTTCATTTTTTTTGGTTTATACTTATCAGAAGAAAGAACCCATCCATTTTTTTCTATTTCTGAAATATTTGCACTCCAACTTTTTTCTGTAAGTGGTTTTGTTTCCCAAATATCTTTTAAGAATGTTAAATCATTTTTGTTTATTGGTGTTCTTCCAGATTTACTCCCTGTTTTCTTAAATCCATCCTCATCAACTTCAAAAAACCAAACATCTTTTGTAGATTTACCTTTATTAAAAATTAAAATGCTTGTATCAACAATTGCATAAGGTCTAAATGTAAATCTATTAAGTTTTATTACTGCCTCTAATTCACAATTTTTTAATAAATATTCTCTTATTCCCTTATACTTACTATCAAAAAGAACCCCCTGAAAACATACAACCCCTGCTCTCCCTTTATTTTTAAGAGCCATAATTATATGTTTAAGGAAAACTCCATTTGCGTCTTGAGTATTCATCCCATATAAAGTTCCATAATCTGTTTCTTGCGAAAAAGGAAAATTAGTCAAAACAATTTCATACTTCTCTTTAATTGGTTTGCTTAAACTATCTATTTGTTTGATATTAGTATGCCCATCTCCTGCCAAAATCATATTCATTTTTGCTATTTTAGAGGTTTCAGTTAGTTCTCGCCCATAAATTGTTTTTTCTTGTAATAATTTTACATTTTCTTTAGAATGATTGCACTTCTCCCACAAATGTTTGTATGCTTCTATCAAAAAACCACCAGTTCCACAAGCGCTATCATAAACCTTATCTCCAAATTTTGGGTCAACTAATTGAACAATGAGTTTTACTATATGTCTTGGAGTAAAATATTCTCCTAAATCATTACCAACACTAACTGATTCTTTTAAAAAATATTCAAAAGCATCCCCTTTAATATCACTATCAATAGTAATTATATCTAATTGTGAAAGACTATCTACAGTTTCTTTTATTGTATCTGGATTTTTTATTTTTAATTGTTTTTGAAAAACATCTCCACTACCATTATATTTACCTACTAATTTTGGAAGAATAGTATCATTAATATAATCCAGAATCCTTTGTCCATCCCAATTTTTAAAATAATCCCAACAATATCTTTTATCAAGCCTTCTTTTAAGTCCTTCTTTTTCTCTTTCATCTTCAATTTCACTAATCATCTTCATAAAAAGAAGATTTGCAAATTCAGTGAATCTTGTCATTCCTAATTGCAGTCCATCTTTTCTTAAAAGGTTGTTAGCTCGTGCAAATATCCTTATTAATTTTTGTTTTGTATATTTAATTTCCTGAGGTGTTGTTATTTCCGAACTTTTTTGAAATTTTAATAATTCTTTTTCACTTAATAAATTAGAAATAGGAACACCATCTTTTTTTAATTCTTCTCCATTGCTTAAATGATAAGTTCTTATTATGCTACCATCTGTAGCAAATACCACTGGAACATTTAATGGCTTAGCATATTTTTCTATCCCTTGTTCTAAAGCTTGTTTTATACTTTCATTTGGTTTCTTTGTTTCAATTATTCCTATAATCTCATCAGTTCCAGATTTGTATAAAAAATAATCTCCATCTTTTCTGTTTAAAGCTTCTTTTTGTTTTTTTAATTTAGGATTTTCTGTTGTTACATTACATTCAGTAGATTCTTCATCAATAATCCATCCCAAATTATCTAAAATTTTATCTACTTTCTTTCTTATTGCACTTTCCCTTAGTCCTGTTTCTCTTGGCATTTTTTTATTAACAAATCTTGATTTAATAATGCGAACTGAGTTCTTAAATGTTTTCTTTTTCATTTTATCTCCTCCTTCTCGACGATAAACTCTCCTTTAATTCCTAACTCATTCATCTCTTGAATCACAACACAAATGTTATGACATAAAATTTTACATAATAATTCATTAGTTTGAGCAGTTTTAGTTTTGCTTCTTAGATTATCTCTAAACTTAGTTTTAATCATATGAAAACAAGTTTCTGAATTTGACCTTTTATGATAATGCTCTAAAAACTCATCATGTTTAAACATAAAGTAATAATACATCTTATTCCAGATTGCACAACCCCTATTTTTTCCAGTAGCATTTTTTTTAAAAGGAATGAAGGGGACAGCTCCAACTTCCTTAATAAGCTTTAAGTTCTTACGAGAACTATAAGCTTTGTCACAACTGCATTCACCTATATCAAAGTTCTTTGCTGTCTCTTGAACTAATGAAGCGAGTTGTGGACTATCAGCTGAGTGACCTTCTGTTATTTCAACAGCACTAATAATATTGGTTTTCGTGCCACTCATTAAATGGGCTTTGACCCAAATTCTATATTTTGTTTCTTTGCCATGTTTATAAGAAAAATATCTTGCGAATCTTGAAGTAGAAAATCCAGAGGAATCACAAGCAAAATCTTTTTCAACAGATTTTAAAGCTGTTGAACTTAATGTAATTAATTTTTTTAGAATTGGAGTTAATTCTTTTTTATTGAAAAAATTAAACATTGAATTATAATGTGGCAAGATATCTAATAATCCCATTTCTTTTGAGATTTTTAAATCACTCATAAATCTTCTACCTGAAAAAGTGCTATAAACTTTATAAGCACAGCAGTAAATCATATCTGAAAATGGAAGAGTTGGTCTTCCAAATTTATAAAGTGGTTGCTCAATATTATTACACAAGTCTCTTAATAATTTCATAAAAATTATTTTTTCATTTGTTTGTGATTTATTGTAAGCTTTCCATTTTTGAGAATAAGTTACTTTTACTCCTTTAGTTTCTTTGATTTTTCCTTCTTCAGTAATTTCTCTTTTAATATAAAATTCAACTGCAAATATATGTTTACATTTCTTTTTTCTTATTTGACAATCTGGACAATCACAAGTTGGTTCATGTTTCTTATATTTAACTAAATAAGAATGTCCTCCATGAGATTGAGAAGGAACCCTCCAACCAAAAGGAGTTTTGACTATCTTAAAACTTTTAAGGATTAATTTTCCTCGTTCTTCTCTACTCATATGTTTTAATGATTTTATTGTTTGTTTCATTTTATTATGTAATATTTATATAAAGTAATAAATACTACTATTTAAAGACTTATATACTCTATTATATATTTATTTAAATACTACTTTATCACTATATTACTATGCAAAAAATAACAAAAAGCATCCGTATAGACCCTGAACTTTGGAAAGAGGTTAAAATCCAATCTACTAAGGAAGATAAAGATATTTCCTCTTTTATTGAACAGGCACTTAAAAAAGAGTTACATAAGAAATAAATTTAGGTGATAAAAAATATATATCAAACAACCACAATAATTTATAAATAAAAGAAATACTTATGAACCTTATAAAATGGTAAGAAATTCTGAAAGTACAAAAATTCATATGCGTTTAATTAGCGCTTTAGTAAATAAATTAATGGCTGAGGGATATAAAGTTTCTGCAGACCATATAGGTTATCCTAATGGAATCCCTAAAGAATATCAAGGACATATCCCAGATATATCTGCTACAAAAGGTGGAAAAACATATTTAATGGAAGCTGAAACTTGCGATACTCTTGAATCACCAGAAACAAGAACACAATGGACTGCTTTTTCTTCTTATCCAAATATTGAATTTTCAATAATAGTTCCTGAAGAATGTTTAAATAAAGCAAAAAAATTAGCAAAGAAGTGGAAAATTAAAATAGAAGATTTCTGGTCAATGAAAATAGACTAATAAAAATGGTAGAAAAAAATTTTTGTATGAGGTTTGGTTATGATTGCCCACATAAAATATCTAAGACAAAGAAAAACTGTTTTATTATGATGGCATATGAAGAATTTTATTCTAAACAAATTGAGAAAATGTTAAAAAATGCAGTTAAATCGATACTAAAATTAAATCCTATTTTAGCGAAACAAGTTCAACATTTTGGAAGTACAGATTTGTATTGTACTAAAGTATGTAAACCAATAAGAGAGGCATTTCGATGTATAGCAGATTTGACTTATAACAATACCAATGTTGGATTTGAAATAGCTGTTGCTCAAGGATGGGAGAAACCAGTAATAATCACAAGATATATTCCAAAAGATTTCAATATAAAAAATGAGGAAGAAAAAGTTCTTAAGAAATTAAAAAATAAGGGGGCAATACAATATTCAAAAGTTCCTCAGAATATTTCTGGAGATTTTGGAGGTATTTTTAGAATTGATTACAGTAACGAAACTGAATTAAAAAGAAAATTAAAAGAAGCAATTGATATAAAAAAATAAATTTAGGTGATGGAAAATATATGTTAAAATGAGAAGATTTATTCTTAGATTAAAGAAGCAGATTGACAATAATTTAACAGACATAATGGCTGGGATAATTGGAGCTTTTATATTCTGGGCTTTGATAAGTGGGTTTTATGTTCTTGCATGGATTATTTTAATAATATGTATATTTATGGTTATCGCGAATATTTATCACTCTTATTTAATAAGAAAATATCCAAAGAACTGCCCGTATTGTGGGAGAAAATGTAAAAAGTAAGTTTAGACTTTTTGGGCAAGAGATACTTTATGGGCAAAGCCCATTCAACCACAACCTTTTTAAATCTTCTTACACAACTTTTATAAACCTTACTATAAAATGCCAGAAAATATTAAAAGATGCCCAGAATGCGAAGGAATTAATCTAACCTGGGATGAACAACGCGGAGAAGTTTTCTGTAATGATTGTGGAACAGTTGTTGAAGAAAAAATGGTTGATACAACCCAAGAACTTCAAGGAAGTTTTGATTCTGGTGAAAAAAAAGGCCGTGGAGGAGCGCCTTTAAGCATGCAGAAATTTGACAAAGGATTAACAACAAATGTCGGAGAAATCTCTGATATTTACAAATTAGATAGCGGAGCAACAAGAAAATTCTTAAGATTGAAAAAATGGCAGGAAAGAGTTTCTACTAGTATAGAAAGAAACTTAAGACTTGCTATGGCTGAATTAAGAAGAGTAGCCTCTTTCCTTAATCTCCCTGCAGTTGTCAGAGATGAATCATCAAGAATTTATAATTTTGTTCTGCAGCGTGGGCTTGTCAGAGGAAGAAGCATGGAGTCTGTTATTGCCGCATGCATCTACGCAGCTTGCAGGTCTTACAATATCCCAAGAACACTGGATGAAATTTCAGCTGCATCAGATGTTGAAAGAAAAGAAATTGGAAGAACTTATAGATTCATAATTAGAAAACTCGGAATTAAAGTCACTCCATCTAGTCCAAAAGACTACATAACCAGATTTGCATCAGTTCTTAAACTAAGTCCAAAAACTCAAAATGAAGCTCTTAAAATCCTTAAAAAAGCAGAAGATTCAGAGCTCACAAGCGGAAGATGTCCTGCAGGAATTGCAGCAGCAGGTCTTTATGTTGCTGCCCTTCTTAATAATGAGAAAAAAACTCAAAGAGAAGTTGCAGATGTTGCAGGAATAACAGAAGTTACAATAAGAAACAGATACAAAGAACTTCTTGAAAAACTTGGTTTAGAAGAAAAACTTAAAGTCAAAGAAGCTGAACAAAAAAAGAAAAAAGAGTAATTTTCTTTTATAATTTCTTACCACTATCTCTCTAAATATTAAGTTTAAATTATTGCTCATTAAGCACTAAATAACCAACTTATAGTAAACAACTAATTTGTAAAGCTCTAAATTTTAGGAATTATCAAATTAATAATATAAAACATTACCTTTTTATATTAAAAATAATTCCTCTCAGCATGCGGAGATGCCGGAGTGGACAAACGGGCTTGGTTTAGGCCCAAGTGGCTTAGTGCCTACAGGGGTTCGAATCCTCTTCTCCGCATTTTTATATTATATTTCTTTTTATCTAGAATCCTCACAAAATATTAAGTTACACAAAATGAGTTCACTTGCATTATTTTGTTCGCTTAATCATCTCATCTCTCAAGCGTAATATATTATTATAATTACAAATTAAAAATATCATCTCCTAACCTTGATGCTGTTCACTAACATGCAATTTATGCTCTATTTCACTCATTATATTTTTCATAACTTTATGAACTGCTCTTGCCAAATCCCAATCATCTGCAGTTGCTCCAAATCTTTTAGCACTATCTACATCCACATGAACATTAAACTTCTTTCTTTTTCCTTCTTTTTCATGAACCTTAATATGAACCTCAAAAACAACCTCATTTTTAAGCTGCCTTTTTACCTTTGAATAATACTCATTTAAAAGCTTGTGAAGAGCCCATCTCTCTCTTTCGCTCAAAACAACCCCTTTTGCATGAATTTTTATGTTTTGCATTTTATTATAAAAAATCAATCTATTATAAGTTGCTGACCTCTAAAAACTACATTATTAGATTCATCAAGAATTATAAATTTAGAAGTTCCATCAGCAATCCCAAATAACCCTCCCGCATCATAAACTCTATGAGGAATATAATATAAATCATCATATTTCTTCCAAATCTCTCTAAACTTATAATCTTTTATTTCAATAGGATATTCTCCCGCATGATTAGTCTCAAAAATTATTTCATAATCATTACATTGTTCAATATCTTTAACTTTTAAAGCAATGTAAATAGTACCTGGCTTAATTTTTTTAGACACATCTATTTTATTTTTATTTTTATCAGCCCAAAAAGCTTGTGAAATACATTTATCTTGATCTTCTAATTCTAACTCTTTTCTTTCCTCCAAAGATTTTGTCACACTTTCTTTCCATTCAGAATTCTGCTCTCTGAGTTCTATAGTGTATTTACTGCCAACCTCACCTAAATCTGCACTAACAGTTATAACAGCAGATTCTCCAGCACCAACATTTTTCCAATAAGTATCTGGCTCCTCATCTAAAAGAGAACCACCTTCACCATATAAAAACACCCCATATTCCTTTATACTACTGCCTTTATTTTTAAATTCTACCTTAACTATTAATTTATCTCCTTTAATAGTATGATTAACCGAACTTATCAAATCTTCTGCTTCTCCTATTTTTAAACTAAACAATCTGTTTATGATTGCCATCTCCATCTTTGCATCATCACTTTCAGTAATCTCCAAACCTCCTACTTCAACTTTATCATATTCTTCTGCGATTTTTTTTATTCCTTGCAAATAAGTTCCTTTAACGTCTGCATCCAAGCATCCTAGAGTATCTGGTTCTATTGTCCATTTTTCATTTTCATACTTATAATTGCAATATCCAGTATAAGAAGCACCTCCACCCATACCTCCAACACCAACTACAGAATACTCTCCTCTAATTAATACATTTTCTGCCAAATCAGGACCACTCACAACTTTTCCTCTAACACTAATCTTACCCAAAACCTTTTCATAATAAACCCTCCTGGCAACCCCACCATAAACCTGCCCTATCAAAAAGAAAGCTCTTGCTTTATAACTATTATCAATACCCCTATTAGTAATTTCTATTAATTCTGTTATAACTTTATTAATCTCATTATCAATATTCTCTTTTGTTAATTGTGAACTATCCAAGTTTGGCAAAATAATATCTCTCTCATTCCATAATTTGGCTGCCTTAGTAATTATATTCTCTGTATCTTTAGGGTTCATAATTTCAACCTTATCCAAATATCCCAAATCAACCTTATCCAAAATCTCTTCTTCCAGACCAGGAGCATCTCTTAAAACATACTCAACACTCTCAGTGTCCATCCAGCACTCAATCCCTGCAGATTCATCACAATATCCAACCGCCTTCCACCTGTCATATTTTGTTTTGTCCTCTATATCAGTTTCAACCTGAGCACCAGGATTACCTTTTGAACAGATTCTAATTATTCCTCTTTTATATAATTCAGGACTAATATATTCTTGTGCTCCTGCCTGCAAATTAGGCTGGGCAAAACTCAACAAACTTGGTGTTCCAGCAACACACTGCTCAGGAGTTGTAATCTCTCCTGTTGTCTGCTCTTCTACATATCTATTGCTTAACTCTTTAATAGCCCAAGAAGTTGAAACCTGCTTAAATCCGCACTCATCCTGTCCATTAATATTAATGCACAATTCCTTATACCCTGAAACAGATGTAAAATCACGAGCTTCATCTACTTGTTGCCCTCTCTCAATATATCCTCTATCAACAATAAAACTGCCCATGGTATGAATATAAGCTGATTCGGGAAGCCCTCTTAAATAAACAACATAATGAGCTCCAATATCTTTCCCAGAATAAATATGATAATAAACTTTATAATGAGATGTAGGAGGAATTGTTGCTTCTGTTAAAATATCCTCGCTAAACCATCCAGTAAACTGAACAGGGCTGTCAGGCTCAATTAAATTATCAAAAAAGTCCTTGCCTGAAGGATATCTTGCACTTACAAACATCTTGCAAACTTCCCCTCCAATTTCAGCAGTTGAACGAGCATTAAACGCTTTCATTGCATTTACAGCATACTCATTTTTAAAATAATCAACACTTGCTTTCATATTTTGCCAAGCATAATCAACAGTAAGATACTCTCCGCCGCCTCTAACTCCCTGCCCTAATCCCCACTCAAACATCCTTGGAATAAATACATCCATTAATGGAACAGCCTGCTTCCAGAAAAACTCGCACAAATAAATGCTCTTAATCTCATCACAAATCCCAATATTCCTGCCTGTTTCTAAACTCTCTTGCAAACAAGCTTGAGCTGATTTTAATATACTTACATAACTGTCAATCCCAGCATGAACTCCTGATAAACAAATTGGAATCTTAACTTGAGGAAAATTTGGCAAGCATAATAACAAGCTTCCGATTATCCCTGACTGAACAACATTAGCAACTCTGTATTTCCCGCCAAAATCACACCTGCTTTCAGGACAAATTACAGGGTCGCAGACATTAAACATTAAATTACAATCAGCAGGAGACATAAAATCAGAACACTCCCCTGCTTCTCCAGCTTCAGCAATTTCTGTTTCAAAAACCTGATTAAGAATAACAACTTTATCCTTGCCATACTGGTCAGCAGCCTGCCTAATTGCTCTCTCAGCATCTCTGACTAAACCAGCAGATTTACCTGCATCTAATCCAGGAAAATCCAAATCCTGAGTAGTTCCTAAATTATAATATCTGCAATAATCCCTGTCACTTCTTCTTCCATCAATCAAGCCATCCTCACCAACATTACATATCCAAAAATTAACTGCTCTCCCAGCTTCTGTATAAGGTTTCCCAAACCCGCTTAAAACATAATCACTGGAAACATACCACCCTTCTTTCTTATTAAATGGAACTAAAGCAGGAAGCCCCTTATAAGGAGCCCTTGTGTGATACTGAACCTTAGGGTCTCCTTGCATAGGATTTTTGTATAATGAAGGATTCGCAAGGGTGAATTGTTTCATGCCCTGGTATTCATAATACTCCCTGTAAGGAACAGAAATTTTATTGCTATCTTTAGTATATTCCTGGGTAGTAATTTTTTCTATGCTTCCATCAGCTTTTTTCTCAACAACTTCACTTACCTTATACGCATTACCAACTTTTACTAAACCAAAAATTACATTCTTATTAGCTCCAACTCTATCTGAAAAATACTTGGTAGATTCTCCAAGTTTTGAACTAATCTCAGAATCAAGTTTACTAATGTCCCCCATTATCTGATATTCGGTTTTTTGATTAGAACGACGAACAGGAATATCTTTCCAAAAAACCCTTTGCAAAATATCTGTATTTTGACTCTCCTTGTTCACCCTATAAGTATAAGCAAATTCTTTCTCAAGCTTCTTTTTCATAATACTCCCTAAAATCTCATCATTTTTAGTTAAAGAATACATCCTCAATAATTTCATATCTTCTAAATCTATTTTGCACTCCTCTCTCATTCCAGATGGAAAAATATCACCAAATTTTTGCGAACCTTCTTCCCTCAAATTAATTTCTTCAGTCCAATCAATACTAGAAGTTTTAAACCATTGCTCGCAGTATTCTTTCTTTAGTGCATCATTATCAACCTGCCCCTGCCAATCTAAAATATCAGTTCCTTCTCTTTTCACTCCAGGAAGCTTTTGAATCTCTTCTAATCTTTCATTCTCACTATCATAATATTCTGCTAATTTATTAACAGAATTCTCAATCTCATCATTACAATCTAATAAACATTCTGAAACACTTGCAGGAATCCCTTTCCCGCAAACATCCTTTTTATCAACAGCTAATCTGCACTTAGCATTCCAGCCTCCAGCAGAGGTCATAACTTCATTCCTTGCCATTGATTTCCCGCTCATGCCTGCAAAAAAGTTCTTAATAGTCAGCATTGCAGAAGTTGCAAAACAAGCAGCTTTCAAACCTTTAACAACATTTCCTAATTTCTCATTAACATCCTCCCACTGTTCAATTTGCTCATCTAAATTATCAATCATTTCCTCAGTTTTTTCAGGAGAAAGCTTAATCGCCCTTTTCTCAATCCCAATCTTAAAATGAAAATCACTTTCAGTCCTTGTCCCATAAACTTTTGGGATAATCTTGACTTTTGCCTGCCTTTGCAAATTAGTTTTAACAAGTTTGACACTTACTTCTGGAGTTAATTGCTCTGTCTGTCCTCGCTTAATTTCTATTGTTTTGCCAACAGCACCTTCCCATACAATATTAACAATCTTCCCAACTGTTGAAATACTATCAGGTATATACTTAATTTTAACAGAATCTTCTTTAATTTCTATAACCTTAAACTGTAATTTAGAACTGCCAGGACTTATTTGAATATCATCTTTTTCTGCTTCAATAACATAGTCTCCATCATCCCTAATCAAAAGCTCTGCACCAAGCTCATCATAACCTGGCTCTTTAAACTTAAGCAGAGAAATAAAATGAGGCTCGTTATTAACATAAACAATTGTTTGAGAATCTCTTGAAAATGTACTCTCATAAAGCCTTGTCAAATCCCCTTCAGCACTAACAGCTAAATCAGAATCAGGATAACTCTCAATTAATTTCTCTAAATACTCTCTTTGCTTTGTTTTTAATCCAAGCAATCCAGATAAATCAGCAGCTTTAGATAAAGCAATAGCACCATAAAACTCATCTTGATAATCCTGAAGGTTTTTTGTTTTTTCATAAGGATACAACTCAAAAACCTCATTATAATTTTCAACAGCTTTTTCATAATATTCTTTCAAAACAGGATTTTCAATTAAAACATCTCCTTCTTTAACAACTTTCTCTAAGGTTATTTCTTCTTCTTCCCAATTAACTACATTTGGTAAAGACAAAATCATTACATCGCCTTCAGGTATATCACGTTTATTATTAATTTCACTAATTAGATAGCAATAAAATTCTTTTTCATCACCTCCAAATAAAATACAAAGTCCTTTTACAAGACCAGTATATTTTCCTACTCTTGACCAGACTCTTTTTACAAATTTTCTAAAATCAGAACTCCTAGAATACTTATCAGTAATCCTATGAACCAAAGCCCCAATCTTTTTATTTGCAAAACTCTCCTCACTATCTGCAGTTTTCACTAAAACAACAAAATTTCCTTGTCCTTTTAGAATTTTTCCAACATATGCAACATAAATATTCTTCCCATCTTTGCTCTTTCCCACAAAATCTCCTGAATTAAAATTTTCAGTTTCTTTATCTCCAACTTTCAGTCCAATCTCAGCACCCTCAAACATCAAATTAATTTCTTTAACATCAGGACATTTTATTCTAACCCTCCCACCACCAACATCACCAACCTCAATGCTTTTTACCGAGCATCTTCCATTTAAAAACTTGCTATTTTTTCCAACCCATAATTCTTCATCATCAACTCTTAATAAAGCAGTGTCAGTTGGATAACCAACACTCTCTAACTTAATGTTCATTCCAGCTGCACAATAATAACCACCTAAATAAATATCTCGAGAAGTCTCTCCTTTTTTTAAACTAACACTTGCTTCTCTTCTATTTGCATCTCTATAAATAGAAATCCTGGCAGAATCTTCATCAATAGCTTCAGCTCTTATAAAGCCCTTGCCTTTCCAAAAACCATAGTCTTTGTACTCTCTCTCCCACTGTTCATCATCCATTTCAGTTAAAAAGAAATCATGTTTGCCAACACCAAAAACACCTTCTGCATCATAATCAATAACAGCAGTAACATTTGCCTCAATCCAGTCAGGCATATCTTTTTCAGCTGGCGTCCTCCTTAAAACAACAACCAAGTAACCTACATTATCAATAATTGGTGAGCCAACTAATTTATCACTGCTTCTAACAGCAGCTCTTGCAGGATAATAAGAAATCCCAGAAATTCCAGGAGGATATTCCCCCTTAAAATGAATACTTCTTATTTTTGTAATATCAATTAAAGGATTAACCTGAATGCTTGCAACCTTGCAAAAAACAGGGACATTTTGCTCTTCAAGCAAATCTGACCTAACAACAGCAGGACTGCACCCTCCAGGAGGAATTTGTAATATAACATCCTGCCTTTCCCTGCAATCCTCTTTTTCAAAATTAGCCCAATAAGTTTTTGGGCTTATCCCGCCAGCATAAAAACCTGGCTGACTAAACTGAGGATTTACAGAAGCTCCATAAACTCTATAATTCTCTCCTGTAAAACTTGGAGGAATTGTTCCTCCTCCAAAAGACTCGGGCTCTGCAGCAAGAACAGAACTACTAACACTCATACTGATAATTAAACCAATAACAAAAAAACTTATAATTCTCAATTTGATGAACTTAAGCTTCTGTTGCTTTTGCTTTCTATTTTGCAAGTCATTTTTATTTTTTTTCATTTTCGTTTTTTTTATTTATAATCTACAAATTATTAAGCTCGATAATAAAGAGCTCAAGCACCTCCTCTCTCAAACTTATATTTTTGTGGATTAGTGACATTCATTCAAACCAAACATCCAACCCCCTTGTCTCAATATTATTATAATTTATTTGCAAATCCTCAACTTTTGTTGGTTTTCCAAATGACTCAGCATTAATAATTAATTTCTCGCTTTCAGATAATTCAGATTCAGTAATATAATAATTCTGAGTCCCTCCACCAGAAACAGCAAAACTTACAATCTGGTCAGGAATCTCCAAATCAAAGCATTTTTCCTCTGTCATTCCAAACACACCTAAAATCCCTGATTTAGGGACATCAATACATTTCTGAGTGCTGCTGCCCTTTAAATTAATCTGAGAATCAGAATAAACATAAACCTTAATTTCATACTGCCCTTCTGTCAACTCAACCTCATCTTGCTCAGGATAAGCAAGAGTTATAACCTCATTCTCTTTGCTAAATGTAACAACAGCATAATCATCACCAATCTCACTCCCTGCTTTCTTAACTTCCAAATCTAATTTATATTTTTTATCTAAAACAATATTAGCTGTTCCTTCTTCAACAGTTGAAATCTGATATTTCTTAGTTTTATAACCCTCAGCACTTGCTAAAATAAATCCATTAACACATTGAGGAAAATTAGCAATTAAAACAGCATCTCCGCCATCTAAAACTGTCTCACCAATATTGCAAACAGTATCAAAGCACTTAAACTTTATTTGTGCAGAAACAGCTTCTAAATTAGTATTATAAGTATAAACACTTAATTGAGTATTTTTCTTTTCACACAATTCAGGAACAACATCAGGCAACCCCTCAACATCCAAAGCTTCACGAGGCTTATTTTTATCAATAAAAACAACCACAGGAAACTGAAACATTTCACTGCCAGAATATAATTGAACCATAACAGGAAATGCAAAATCATAAACAAAATGATAAGGAACATAGCAAAATCCTAACATTCCCATTCCTTCCTGAAGCCCAACTGGCTCTGCTTTTAACATATCATCTTCAGAAGGCCAAACCTCCATTTTCATAGGCCATTCCCTTAAATAAAGAAAATTAACATTAACATCAACATTTTCCCCAATATCCTGGATAAAATACTTATCTCCTTTAGAATAATAATTTCCTCTTAATTTAATTGCAGGAACATTATTTTCCAAAGCAATTATTAAATCTTTTTTTACATCATCAACCATCCAAATTTTAGGACTGCAACCAATTTCAGAACCATCAACGGGAGCATATAATCTCAAAATATCAATACCATAATTTTCCAAAAACATATTTTCCTTATTATTCAAATAAATTTTCTTGCTTAAATCATAAAACTTCCCTAAACTTGAGCTTATAGAAGAAGAATGGCTTGTCCCTCTCCAACTCACATCTCCATAATTTATATTTAAATCTTGTTTAACACTAACTAAAATTGAATTATCTTTAATAGTTGTTTTAACATCAGCTTCTCCAAAATCAACAATAAATCCTTGTTGTTCAAACTGAGAAAAATCACACGCCAAAACCCTCTCTTCCAAATAATCATTTAACTGCTCTTGCATCTTAGCCCTGCTTGGAACCTGCTCTTTCTCAATGCCATTGCCAGAAATATAATACCAATAAGGGACCCCAATCCCTAAAAAATTTAATTGAGATGAAAAAGGCATATACTCGCTTCCAGGAGAAAACTCAGGCAACTCTATATAACCTCCTTGCCCTCCTAAAATCAGGGCTCCATTCGATATCTCTCCCTCAACACAACTTAAATAATAATCATAAACACGCTCTAACTCAACAGGAATACTTGGCTGAAAAACCCCTTCTTTAACCACAAAATACAGGGCAATACCTGCAACAATTATAATTGCTAAAATTATAAATATGGTTACTTGCCCTCTTCTACATTTTATTTTAAGATTATTTAACATCTTTTTTCACCTTCTTAACCCTTTCTTTAATCAAAGAAATAATTTCGGTATTAATGTCTTTTTCTATCAATTTTTTAAATTCTTCCCAGATTTTTACATCTTCTATTAAAAGTAAGTATTTTTTCATTTTGAATCTCTTTTTTACGTATACCCTATATAATTTAACATATTTAAATCTTTCTTAATAACTTAGTTACTTAGTAAGTTACTAAGAAACCTAAGAATAAAAGAAAAGAGCATATATAAACATTATTAGAAGTAAGAAGGCTTCTTAATTACCAGTTAATTTAAAACCAACCCCCATCGTTACAGGATGCTGTTTTTTTAATTGATCATATTCTTGTTCATTAAGTTCTAATTTTAATTCATAAAAAAGGCATGATTTAGGAGCAGGAGAAATCCTAAATTTCTGCGTATCTACATCATCCTCTCTAAAACTTCTAAAATAAGCAACACGAGTATCACTAATGTGTAAATTTGGTGTAATCCAAAGACATTTCATTCTTTGGCTCTCTACTCTTTCAAGTTTCTCAAACAACAATTCATTTTCATTTATGTAGAGAGTAGCTGTATGTCCGTCATAGCTTAATCCTTCTCCATTAGATTCTAACATAACAACCAACTCTTTCCTTACTAAGTTTGAAGAAGGTTCTATTCCATATTTTGAAAGAGTCTCTTTATCAAATATTACAGAAGATTTTTCTCCATAGCTTCGCCCATTCCCTAACTTTAAAGCATAAGTCCCTTCAGAAGGATTTGGGACGAATTCCTCAATTATCAACTTTTTCTCTAATTCCATAACCTAAATAAAACTTTTTCCTTTTTAAATTTTAACATAATATATTATATATAACAAATTATAAAAATATTTAAAATGGTCGTGCCAAGAATCAAACTTGGGATTGTCTTTATCAAAAAAATGGGCCCGCCAAGAATCGAACTTGGGATTCCACCATGTCGAGGTGATGTTTTACCACTAGACTACGAGCCCTTTATTGAGATAACAAAGCAACATTTAAAAACCTAATTTTTAATTAATTACTGTAGAAAATGAAATTACCAAAACAAATCAACAGATTTTGCCCTTATTGCAAGAAAAAAACACCTCAAAAAATAGATTTAGTTAGCACAGGAAAAAAAAGAGGAACCCTTAAATGGGGCTCACTAACAAGAACTAAACAAAGAGGAGCAATGCCTGGAAAGGGAAACAAAGGAAGATATAGCAGAAAAGCACCTAAAAACTGGAAACGAAAAACCAAAACAACCACGAGAAAAGTCATCATCTACACATGCCAAGAATGCAAAAAATCAAGACATGCAAAAAAATCTAAAAGAGTATCTAAAATAGTAATTGGAGAAAAATAATTAAATCATAAAATATCATAATATCATTAATCTACAAAAATATATGCTCGAAAGATGAGAAGCTTAAGCAAATAAAATAACGCAAGCAAACTCATTAACAGAACTTAATATTTTGTAAGAATATAAGTTAAAAATAATATAAACATTATAAATAAAACAAAAAAATGCCAAAACCAACTAAAATTGTTGCAAAAAGAAAAAAATTCTTTGAAGTAGAAATTCCTTTAACAAAAAGAAAAGAAGAATTAGTGGGAAATACTATTGAAGATTTGAAAGGCAAGACAATAAAACTTGATTTAACAAGACAATTAAGAGGGAAAAGTGTTGAACTTACTCTTAAAGTTAAAATTGAGAATGATAAAGCAATTGCAGAGCCTAAAAAGCTCACGCTTATGCCTTATTTTATAAGGAGGATGATTAGAAAAAGAACAAGCTATGTTGAAGATTCTTTCACCACTCCAACACAAGAAAGTTTAATTAAAATTAAACCTTTTTTAATAACAAGAAAAAAAGTTTCAAGAGCTGTCAGAAAAACACTAAGAAACCTGACAAAAAACTGGTTAGAAGATTATCTCAAAGAAAGAAAAGATGATGAAATCTTCAACGATATTCTTGCAAACAGATTACAAAAACCCCTCTCCTTAAAATTAAAAAAAACCTATCCATTATCACTTTGTGAAATAAGGGTTTTAGAAATTATCAGGCCATTAAAGCCAGAAGAAGTCCCAAAACCTCAAAAATTAGAGATTTCTGGAGAAAAAAAGAAAAAACCTGAAATTGAACAAGGATTAGACCAATTAAAAGAAATAGAACAAGAACAACTAAAAAAAGCAGAAGAAGAAATAAAAAAAACTCAAGAAAAAGCAACTAAAATAGAAAAAAAGAAAACTGAAAAACCAGAAGAAGAAATAAAAAAAACTCAAGAAAAAGCAGTTGAAATAGAAGAAAAAACAGAAACAAAAACTGAAAAGTCAAAAACCAAAAAGGAAAAAACCAAAAAAACGACGACGACGAAAAAGAAGTGAACTTCTTTTTAATATTTATAACTTCTCAAATGATTACTTAAGCTCTATTAATCTCACTCAACATTTATCACAAATTATAAAAAATAAATAATAAAAACAAAACACAAACCTTAAAAACAAAAATAATCTCAAGATATTATGCCTCCATAGCTCAGTGGTTAGAGCAATTGCCTTGTAAGCAATAGGTCCCAGGTTCGAATCCTGGTGGGGGCTTTTTACTTTTAATCATAATAATTCTTATAAACCTAAAATATGGTGAAACCATATGGGAAATCAAAGAAAATCTAAACAAGATGTTTTAACAATATTTTTCGTAAAACCCCATATTATCCAGGAATCAGAAGAAATCTTTAAATATCTTAAAGAAAAAATCACTAACCCAGAAGATTTTAATATTATGTCCAGAAAAAGATTTCCACAAACCCCAAAAGAATTTTGGAGAGATTTTTATTCTCATTTAGAGAAAAAATATCCAAAAGAATTAGAAAAAATGGCTACAGAATTTACAGCTTATAATACAGGCATAGACCTCGCCCTGATTACAGGAGAACAAATTGCTCAAAGAGTCAAAGAAATAACAGGCCCTACAAGATATGAAGACAATCCAGATTATACTATCCGAGGACATTTTGGCCCTTATGAACTGCCAAATACAATTGTTCATGCTTCAGATAAAGAACAAGTAACAAAAGAACTCAAAATTCTTAAAGACTATTTTCCAATTCATATATCTTTATAATCAAAAAAAACTTAAATAATTTATGGAAGAAATAATAAAGATTATAGAGGATTTTAAAAATAAAGCTCATTATGTTTCTGTAACAGGAATCATAAAAAAAGACAATAAATATCTTATCTGTAAAAGAAGCCACAATGAAAAAGCATTTCCAAATAAATGGTGTGTTCCAGGAGGAAAAATAGAGGTAAAAGATTTCATAGCACTTACAAAAGATACAAGCAGTCATTGGCTGGATATATTTGAGAAAACACTAATAAAAGAAATCTTTGAAGAAACAGGATTAAAAATAAAAAATATTGGCTATGTTTCTAATCTTGCTTTTATCCGCCCAAACGGTTTTTCAACCTTAATTGTAAGCTTATTTGCAGATCATGAAGAAGGAGAAGTCACACTAAATAAAGATGAATTAACAGAATATGCATGGGTAAACTTAGAAGAAGCAAAAAACTATGATTTAATAGAAAATATTTTTGAACAAATTCAAAAAGTTGATTCAATAATAAATTTAAAACAAGATTTTCAAAATAAAAAAATATCTATTCAAGAATACCAAAAAGCATGCCTAAAGACAGTAAAAGAATTTGAAAATGAAACAAGAAAGATACTTACATGGGGGTTGGGTTTATCAGGAGAAGCAGGAGATGTTGCAGGATGTATTAAAAAAACATTTATACACAAGAATGATGTTACTGTAGGAATAAGAGAAAACCTTGGAGATGTCATGTGGTATATTGCAAATATTTGTAATTTCTTCAATTGGGATTTGCAGAATATATTAGAAGAAAATATTAATAAACTAAAAAAAAGATATCCAGAAGGGTTTACATACCACGATGCTAAAAGAGGAAGAATGGATTGGGGTGAAGGAAAAGATATAAGCCCGATTTAATCCTCCTCCACCCCCTCCGCCTTCTTATCCACAATCAAAATATTAGAAATTTCCTCAGGAAGATTTGCAACCTCTCCTTTTCTAAAAGGCCCTACTTTATTCCCTTCCAAATCTAAAAACTCGTCTGTATCTTTAACAAAAACAATCATCTTATTCTTGGCTCTCTCGTCTTCTTCTGCACCCTTTAACATCTTAGCTACTTTCTTATCCCCTTTTTCCAAAGATTTCATAATTCCACTAAAACTCTCTTTTTCAACTGCAAGCATATTTTCAAAATCTCTTTTTGAAATCCCGGTTTCAGCAGCAACAAAAGCCAGCTCCAAAATTTTCTTTTTTCTTCTTAACATCAGCTCTTTAAAAATAGCAATTGAATTTTCAAACTGCTTTTTAGTTTTTGTAATTGCATCAGAAAAATCATCACTCTCCTTGCTTGCAATCTCTTTCTTGTCTTTTAAATAAGCTGCAACCTCTTTAATAAAATTTTTAGGAATTGGTTGCAATTGTTCAGAATACCTCTCTTTTCTCAAAGCATCATATAATTCATTGTATGTTATCATTTTTTTAAATATTCAGGGATTGGAAATTTGCTATATTCCTTAAATAAACCTTTTCCATAAACAATTCTTGAAAAACATTCTGCCTCTAATTTACAATCTTCTAATGCGTTATGAAGCTTTCCTTCTTTTACTACTTTATTGTCTTCTATTATCCTCCTCTCATCAGGTATGCCGCAAAATTCCAATGTTCTAGGCAGGCCCATATCACTATGATTGTCCTTAATTAAAAATTCTCTTTTAACTTCAAAATATTTTAAAGAAGCAATACTATGCAAATCATAAGCCCTGTGATGAAAAAGTATTTTTAGCCCATATTTTCTTGCTTTTGTTGCTATAAATCCCAAATCAAATTGAGGATTCTCACAAATAAAATTTTTTATTTTAATCCCTTCCAACCATTTAAAAAAATTCTTTAATAATTGCTTCTGAGATTGCTTATCTTTGTTCCTAAATTTCTCTTCTGTTTTTCCAGTAACCTCCAGTTCTTTATCCTGGACAACATCCTCATCATCAATTCTCGCTTCTTCTAAAAAAGTATTTTCAGGATTATAAAAATCCAGAGCTCCAATTTGCCAAATACCACATTTTTCAAAATCTAAACCACTTGTTTCAATATCAACTACTATCATTTTAACACCCTTAAAGCAAAATTAGAAATCAAAATTCATTTATAACCTTTATTATACTATTTTCTATATAATCTATAATATCAAGTAGGAATTACTGTTCATTAAGCTAATCAACTTATTTCTAAAGCTTAAATTTTGTTGGTTATAAAAACCAACAGAAACTATTTATCCAACCCAGTCTTCTCAAATAAATCTTTTCCATAAAATTTCCCTAAACTTCCTTTTCTTGCTTCTCTCTCAGAAAACTCATTAGTTTCATCTTTTCCGCTCCCAAACACCAAAACAGGAACAGGGTGTGTACTATGCATCTTCAATTTACAAGGAGTTGAATGGTCACAAGTAATAACCACTTTGATATTTCTCCCACTAACAAATTTCCTCAAAAAACTAAAAAACTTTTTATCAATAACTTCTAACATGTTCTTTTTTTCATAAGGCTTATTATCATGCCCAGGAACATCAGTCTCCTTAAACTGTATATAACAACCCAAATAACTTTTATGCTGTTTTTTAATTATTTTAGTTGCAAACTTAATTGTCTTATTTAAACCATCATACAAATTAGCATAAACATCTATTTTCTTTAATTTGGGGTATTCAAAAGAAAAATTTGTCATCCCAGAGATTTTAGCAATCCCTATTTCCAATGGCATTGAATTAATAGACATCCAATTCTTGTATTTTTTAAGTTTAGGAATTTCAATGCCTCCTCCCCTAGTAAAAAACATATTTGCAGGAAGCAGTCCTTTCTTTCTCCTCACTAAATTAATTGGATGATTATCTAAAATTTTAAATGCTTGATTAAAAAAATCATTAAGAACATTTACTGTGTATTTGGAATTCTCATCTTCATCCAAGGGCTCTGAAAATCTAAACTTCTTGTCTTTACCAGCCCTCCATTCTGGGTCTGTATTAGTTATATTATCCGAAAACCCTCCTCTTAAAACAAGAACTCCTCTATGTTGTACAGCAGGCTTAAACTCAAACTTGCAAGCGAGCTTAATTTTATTATTTAAGGCCTTGGCCAAAATCTGGGCTTCTTTAGTAGTTAAAGTCCTTCCAGCTCTCCTATCTACAATAACCTTTGATTTTAAATTTTCAATAGTCCCAAAATTAGTTCTAACAGCAAAATCTCCTCTATTCAACTTAATGCCCAAACCAATCGCTTCAAAAACCCCCCTCCTGGACAACGAAGGATTATTTCCAAAAATAGAAATAATAGAATCATCAGAACCAGGAATGGTTTTCTCATTAATAGGATACATATAACCCATTCTCCCATGCTTGGCAAAAAAATCCAGATTTGAGGTTTCTGCTATTTCCAAAGGAGTTTTCCCGCCAAAAATCTTAACAGGCAAACCAGAAGCCCCATCAAGTATCACCAATATCTTTTTCATTTTTAAAATATTCCAAATATTTTGGAAATCCTAAAAACAATTGACAAACAATTGTTTTTTTCATAGAAAAGATAAGTGACTTAAATTTATAAATCTTCATATCATCTCTAAAATATGTTTGAAAAACTTAAAGAAAAACTAAAAGGCTGGATAAAAAAATCCAAGGAAAAAATAGTTGAAACTGTACCAAAAGAAGAAATTAAAGAAAAAGCAGAAAAAAAAGCTGAAATAATTGAACAAGAACCAAAACTCAAACCAGAAGAACAAGGCACAGCCATAGAAATTGAAACAGAAATTGAAGAAGGGATACCTGAAGAACAAATACAAGAAGATTTAGAAAAAACAGAAAAACCAACCAAAGCTTCTCTCTTCGCCAAAGTCAAATCAAAATTCTCTTATAAAATATCTAAAGAAGAATTTAATGAAATCTTTGAGGATTTAGAAATGCTCTTGCTTGAAAACAATACAGCACTAGAAGTTGTCGAAGATATTAAATCAAAATTATCAGAAAAATTAATAGGGAAAGAAATTGAAAAGCCAAATTTAGAAAAGGAAATTAAAACAGAGCTTAAATCTGTCTTAAATGAAATCTTAATAGAGCCAGATAATCCTTTAGATGCAATTAAACAAAAAAAACAATCACAGCATAAACCTTTCATAATTCTCTTTTTTGGAATTAATGGCTCAGGAAAAACAACAACCATAGCAAAATTTGTTTATCTCCTCCAAAAAAACAATCTATCAGTTGCTTTAGCTGCTGCAGACACATTTAGGGCAGCTTCAATTGAGCAAATACAAATTCATGCAGATAAATTAAAAGTTCCATTAATTAAGCATGACTATGGCTCTGACCCAAGTGCAGTAGGTTTTGATGCAATAAAATATGCAGAAAAACATAAAATTGATGTTGTTTTAATTGACACAGCAGGAAGAATGCACACAAAAACCAATCTGCTCTCAGAAATGGAAAAGATATGCAGAGTAACAAATCCTGACCTTAAAATCTTTGTAGCAGAAAGCATAGCAGGAAATGATGCAACAGAACAAGCAAGAACTTTTAATGAAATGATTGAAATTGATGGCTCAATTCTAACTAAAGCAGATATTGATGAAAAAGGCGGGACAATAATTTCAGTCTCTCATGCAACTCATAAACCTATTTTCTATTTAGGAACAGGACAAAATTATGAAGACCTCGAACTATTTGACAAACAAAAATTTATTGATGAGTTGGGATTGTAAAAAAAGCAAAACCCTTAAATAAACAACCTTCTTTAATAACACATGAATAATTATTTAAAAAAAAGCATGATAAAAGGAGCAAAAATCGGAGGATTAGTTGGTTTAGCACTTGGATTATTTGGAGTAGCTGGATCAGGACTTCAACTTCAAGCAGATGAAATAGATAGTTTAAAATTTGTATATAATTCTCTTATGATTTTTCCAGTAATCACAACAATGATAGCTCTCCAAGGGGCTTGTCTTGGAGGATTAATTTATATGACTAAAAGACAATATAATAATTTAATAAAAACAAAATAATTAATTTATTCTAATCAATAACTATAAAAAACCCTATAAACCTGTAATTCTAATTAATTTTATTAGAAAATGCTCTCAAAATTAAGTTCAGTACTAAAAAAAAGCTTTGACAAAATAGCAGGAGCTATATTTCTTGATAAAAAAACAATAGAAAATATTGTAAAAGACTTGGAGCGCGCATTAATTCAGGCAGATGTTAATGTTCATTTAGTTAAAGAACTTGGAAATAAAATAAAAAAAGCTGCACAAGATGAAAAAATCAAGGGGATAGAAAAAAAAGAGCATTTAACAAAACTTCTTCATGATGAAATCCTTGCTCTTTTAGGAAAAGAAAAACATGAGCTTCAAATAAAAAAAGCAAAACAAACAAAAATTATGCTTATTGGATTATATGGTTGTGGAAAAACAACAACAATTGCAAAACTGGCTGCTTATTATTCTAAAAGAGGCTCAAAAGTTGCAATTTTAGGGCTTGATGTTCACAGACCAGCTGCATCAGAACAATTACAGCAATTAGGAAAACAAACAAAAATCCAAACCTTCACAAACAAACAAGAAAAAAACCCTCTAAAAATCTACAATGAATACAAAGAAAAATTAAAAGAATTTGACTTAATCATAATAGATACAGCAGGAAGACACGATTTAGACAAAGATTTGACAGAAGAAATAAAATCATTGAACAAAGAAATAAAACCAGATTACAAGCTTCTTGTTATTCAGGCAGATATTGGACAGGCAGCTAAAAAACAAGCTTCTGAATTCCAGAAAGTATGCGGCATTAATGGAGTCATAATAACAAGAATGGATTCTACTGCAAAAGCAGGAGGAGCTTTAACAGCATGCGCAGAAACACAAGCCCCAGTCTATTTCCTTGGAACAGGTGAAAAAATAAATGAATTTGAAACTTTCTCGCCAAAATCATTTATCTCCCGCCTCTTAGGACTCGGAGACTTAGAAGGCCTTCTTGAAAAAGTAGAATCAGCAGTAGATAAAAAAGATCAAAAAAAACTAAAAGAAAAACTAGAACAAGGTAAATTTAACTTAAGAGACCTTCAGTCTCAGTTAAAATCAATGCAGGGCATGGGCTCTTTGAGCAAAATAGCTGAAATGATTCCAGGGTTAGGAAAAGTAAAAATCCCAGAAAATCTTTTAGGAACTCAGGAAGATAAACTAAAAAAATGGAATTACATAATTGACAGCATGACAGAACAAGAAATCAATAATCCAGAAATAATTGAAAAACAAACAAACAGGTTAAGCAGAATTGCAAAAGGAAGCGGAGCAACAACTACAGATATAAGACAGCTTCTCAAACAATACAAAATGCTTAAAGAAATGACGCAAGGAGCAGGAGATATTTCTCAAATTGACCCCTCCAAAGGCCTCAGCCAAAAACAAATGATGAAACTTGCAAAGAAGTTTGGGAAGAAGATGAGGGTGTAATAAAAATGAGAAAGAAGAAAGGAATTTTAGAGGAGATATACGAATTTTTAGATTATCTTTCTAAAAATGACTATAAGGAAGATAAAAGGAAGGAAGAGAACTTAAGAAAAAGATTTGGGGAAGAAAATTATAAAAAAATTTATAGTCTTATAGGAGGAAGAAAAACAGGGATGTTGGGCGATGCTCTTTACATCAATGAAGAGGGATTAAGATTTTTAGAAGAATATGAAAGAAAAAATAAAGAATTAAAATATTCAAGATTAATGTTTATATCAAGCATAATTATGGCTTTTGCAACAATCGGTTTGTTAATAGTTACAGGATTTTATGCATACATGGTTTATGAAGAAAAACAATTAATAGAAGAACAATTTATAGACACACACACTCCAAAAATATACATAAAATCTATTGAAAATTATCAATCTGAAAACAATAAAGTGTCATTCGATCTCAATATCATTAACATAGGACAAGGGCCAGGAAGGATTAAAAATATAATAGTAGTAGATAATCCAACATGTATGGAAACATGCCTAGAAGGATTTACAAGAAGCACCCTATTAGTTCCTGGTGAAGAAGCAATTCTTGCTACGATAACATGGGAATCAAAAACAAAAAATAAAGATGTGATCACCTTAGTAATTAACTATATTGGGATAGGGAAAATGCACAATCTACCACAAAATTATACAACAATTCTAGGAATAGATAAAAATTCTAAAGGAGTTGATGTAGGTGAAGGATTAATTTAAACATATTAAGATAAAAAACATATTTTTAAAGTTGAACAGGAAGTTCATACTGTCGCAATTGCAAACACTTGTCAAGTGAAAGTCCAGAACCTACATAATTATCTTCAAATGCATCTTCCCTCAAAACAACTGAAGCATAATCAACAGATTTTTTCCAACCAACAAAATTAGCATCCATATAATGATGTAACAAACACTGAATTCCTGCTGCTCCTAATTCTTTAACTACAATCATCATACTTCTTTGAGGAACAAGAATTACAGGAGAATCAGGTCCCCACGAATGAACCCTAATAGAATGTTTAGGTTGTGGCAAACCTAAAGAACCAAAATAATCTCCTGAAACACAACCAGCAGAAATATCTGAACAAGAGATATTAATTCTACTATCTCCACACTCATCTTTACCCCTCATACTTAATCTTTCTCCAGAATTCCAAGTGAAAATTTCCCAAAAATCGCTAAAATTCCCAACCAGATTCTTATTCTTTCGCTGTTCTTCCCCAGCTTCAACCTTCGAAAGTTTTCTTCCCCTTAATATTAACTTATCATTAAGATAAAGTTCATCAGCCATAATCTTCAATATATTAAACATTTTTAAATACTATTCTTTTCTAAAACATATAATGAAACCTCAAACAATCCAACAAGGCGCAGAAGCAATCATCTCATTAAAAGTCGATTAAGCACCATACCATTCTCCCATATATTTCTCTAAAAGCACTTTACTATTAGTTAATTTTTCATAAGTATTATTTTCACTCACTACAAGCCCTAAATCTTTTCTCTCCCCTTCAACTCCATTAACAAGCTCATCTCTGATTTTAAAAATTGAGTCATTTAAACCATTAAGCTTAATTTTTCTATCTTTAGTAAGATAATCTGAATCATAAGCCAATCCACCTAAACCATTAAAAATCGCTCTCAAAGCTCCTTGAGCAATAGCAAAATTTTTGTTATCTAATGCTAACTTTGTTCTATCAAAGAATCCACAAACTTGAAGTAAAAAAGATTTTTCATTAATTTGAATTTCTGCAGGATCAACAATTTGTTTTGAAGCCATATCAGCAATTAAATAGATACATATTTAAATATTATTAAGATAAAAAGCATATGACAAAAATCATCCAACAAGGCGCAGAAGCAATTATCACATTAAAAAATAATCAAATTCTCAAGGATAGAATAAAAAAATCTTATAGACTCTCAGTTCTCGACGACAAATTAAGAAAATCAAGAACAAAATCAGAAGCTAAAATAATTGATAAATTAAAAAATATAATTTTTGTCCCAAAAATAATTTCCACAGAAAAAAATCAAATAATAATGCAATACATAGATGGAAAAAAACTTTCTGAGCACCTAGAAAATCTAGATTATCAAAAAATCTCCAAGCAAATAGGGCAAGCCATCACTAAACTCCACAACCAAGATATAATCCATGGAGATCTAACAACCTCAAACATGATTTTAAAAACTAATAAACTTTACCTAATCGACTTTGGATTAGGTTTTCACTCACATAAAATCGAAGACAAGGCAGTTGACCTGCATCTTCTAAAACAAGCATTAGAAGCAAAACATTTTAAAATCGCAGATACATGCATCGCAATAATTCTTAAAAACTACAAACCAGATAATTACAAACTAATTATAGATCGAATTCCTGTAATTGAGTCGAGAGGGAGATACAAGAAAAAATAATACGCCTGCACCGAACTTCTAACCAAACCACACAATTAAACTTATAAACCAAAAATCTTTCTTTTCTAAATAGCCCCATAGTGCAGTGGTCAAGCATCTAGCGCTTTGGACGCTAGGACCTCGGTTCGAATCCGAGTGGGGCTATTTAAATAACTTTAAAAACCAAATTTTATATTAATACTTATAATCAAAAAATATAATCTAAATATCACTAATATACAAAAATATTAAACTCTAAAGAAGAGAAGCTTAAGCAAACAAAATAACGCAAGCAAATCCATCAACATAACTTAATTAATTATAAGATTCCAGATAAAAATAAAATAAAACATGCCAAAAACAAAAAAACCAACTGAGAAAATTGAAAAACCTGTCTGGTTAAAATACACACAAGACGAAGTTAAAGCAATAATCCTAAAACTATCTGACAAAGGATTAACAGCTGAAAAAATTGGCCTTACTCTTAGAGACCAATATGGCATTCCAAAAACAAAATTATATAATCTCAAAATAGGGAAAATTTTAAAAGAAAAACAAAAATTTGAAGAACCAACTGCATTAAACCTGCAAAAAAAATTGGAAAAAATAAAAGAGCATTATAAAAAGAACAAGCAAGACAAAAAAGCTGAACGTTCTTTAACGATAACAAAAGCAAAACTAAAAAAAATAGGAGATCACTTAGGGAAGAAGAAAAAATAATATTATTGCTAATTTACAAAATATAATAATATCACTAACCTATAAGTATATTACATTCGAAAGAGGAGCACTTAAGTAAGCAAAAGAAAACGCAAGAGAACTCATCTGTATAACTTAATAATTATCACATTATAAATATATAAAATAAAAAAGAGAAGAATGATTTTAAAAGCAATTGAAGATTTTACTAAAGATTTCCTAGAAAAAACAAAAGACAAAAAAATCCACCTAATCAGTCATTTTGATACTGATGGAATTACTTCTGCTACAATTTTTGCAAAAACTTTAGAAAGATTAAACAAACAATTTTCAGTTAAAATTATCAAGCAATTAGATGAAGAAGAAATTAACTCAATCCCAGACGACAGAATCACCCTCCTCTTAGATCTGGGTTCGGGAAGTTTTGACAAACTATCAAAACTAAAAAATCAAATTTTTATAATAGACCACCATGAACCACAAAACAAACAAATCCCAGAAAACATACAAATAATAAACCCGCATTTTTTAGAGCCATATGAAGAATTATGCACTTCTGAACTAACTTATTTAATTTCAAAACAAATTTCAAAAGAGAATAAAAATTTAGCATATTTAGCAATCATGGGCATGATAGGAGACGTAATGGAAAAAAACATAAATAAAATAAGAGAAATTATAATTAAAGATTCTAAAATAAAAATAAAAAAAGGCCTTCTTTTATATCCTTCAACCCGCCCAATAGATAAAATAATTGAATTTAGCTCAGAACCTTTTATTCCAGGAGCTACTGGCAGCCATTTTGGGGCAATAGAATTATTAAAAGAAGCTGGAATTGAAAAAACTAATGAAAAATATAAAACACTAATAGACTTAGATGAACAAGAAATGAAAAAGCTGACAACAACAATTTTATTAAGATTTTCTTCAGAAGAAAAAACCCAGGAATATATAGGCAATCTTTACCTTATCAAATTTTTCAATAAAATTGAAGATGCGAGGGAATTAAGTGCAATAATTAATTCGTGCAGCAGAATGGATTATCCTGAAATAGCTTTTATGATGTGTATGGGAAATGCTAATGCAAGAAAAAAAGCAGAAAAAATTTATGTGAAATATCGCCAGCACATTATTTCTGGCTTGAAGTATATTGACCAAAATCATAAAATCCAGGGAAGAGAATATGTGATAATTAATGCAAAAGACAATATTAAAGATACAATAATAGGAACTCTTGCAAGCATTCTCTCTTTTTCTTCTGTTTACAAACAAGGAACAATAATAATTGCAATGGCTTATAATGGCAATAAAATAAAAGTTTCAACAAGAATGGCTGGAAGAAAGCCAAAATCAAATAGAAACCTTAAACAATTAATGGACTCCATAATACAGATAATTGGTGGGGAATCTGGAGGCCATCAAATAGCAGCAGGCTGCACAATTAAAAAAGAACATGAAGATAAATTCATCAATCTGATTAAAAGAAAGTTGGATGTTGAAGTGGTAAAGGTTTAAAATTATCTTGTTTCATAAGCTTCGAGAATTGGTGTGTTCTTTCTTTTGTTTTTTAATCTAAAAATTCTATGAGCATATGCTCTTGAACTATTTCTATTTCCCTCAGCTAAAATAAAATCACCAGACCTTAGGGCTGTAGATCCAGGATAAATAACTCCACAAACATTACTATCCTCCTTTTTAAAAGGAATCAAACTTATCTCAGTCTCGACATCCCCATCTAAACCTCTCTGAGATAGATGAGTTATTTTTCCTCTTACCTTAAAATACTCTCCTTCTTTCATAAATTTTATGAAAATATGATTTATTTAAATATTTGTATGATATAGAATAAACATTAAACAACTATGAATCTAATTCAAAACCTCTACAACCCTCGCCTTAATATCTGCCTTTCCACCTCTTGGTTCTGCTAAAATAGCATCACAAATTAAGCACTTAACTTTTGTTGTTGCTCCCTCAAATATATTCTGCTCATTTTTGCAACTTTGACATCTTACTTTAATAAATCTGCTTTTAGGTTTCATAAAAAGATAGATAGGAGAAGCTTTTTAAACATTACTAATTAAAGAATTTTATGACAACCGAACAATTAGAAGAAGGGCAAATAGTATTATGTACTGTAGATAAAATAATAGGGACTATAGTGTTTGTAAAAATACAGGATAATGGAGAAGGAACAATAACTACTTCGGAAATTTCTCCAGGAAGAATCAGAAATCTTAGAGATTATGTAAGACCTGGAAAAGTAATTGTTTGTAAAATTCTGAGTATAAAAGGAAAAAACATTTATCTTTCTTTAAGAAGAGTCAAGCAAAATGAAAAAAAACAGCTTCTTGAGAAAATTAAAAAAGAAAAAAATCACAAAGCAATTTTAAAAACAGTTTTAGGAAAACAAGAATCAGAAAAAATAATTGAGAAAATAATAAAAAAACAAACTTTGCTTGATTTTTTTGAACAAGCAAAACAAGAGCCAAAAATTCTTGAAAAATACATAACAAAAAAAGATGCAGAAAAAATAATTAAAATACTTGAAACAAAAAAAGAAAAACCAAAAGAAATAAAACAAATCTTCCATCTTTCAAACAAAACTTCTGATGGAATATTAATCATAAAAAAAATAATCCAAAATGCAGACAAAAACTCAAAAGCAGATATTTCTTACCTTGCTGCAGGCAAATATAATTTAAAACTTCAAGGAAAAGATTTTAAAAAAATAAAATCAGAAATTAATAAAATAATCCAAGACATAGAACTCCAAGCTAAAAAACAAAATTGTGATTTTTCTTTGGAAAAATAACTTTACAATAACTTATATCTTACAAGAATATAACACTCTAAAGAAAGGGAGCTTAACTCAGAAAATAAAATACTCAGGGCAAACAACTCATAAACCGAGCTTAATAATTGTAAGATTATAGATAAAAATAAAATTAAAATATATTTTAGAACAAGATAATTCTTTTAAAGGATGAAAATATTTAAAAAACATGAAAGGAACACAAGTATGGTCTAGAAAATATATTTCTACCCAAGAAAGCCCTAGGTCTACTTCTTATGGATATCATAGAGACTCTAAAGATAATATTGAAGAAATCTTAAGAAAGGAATGTTTAGCTTCAGAAGTTCTTTTATGGAATAACCCTCTATCAAATAACAATTAGAGATACTTTTGAAGAGGACAGAGGATTCATGAGACATCCATATCCTAAACCAAAAGAACCTTACGAAAAAACAATAATCATAGAGTCAATGCCTCCTAATGAACAATTACCAAAAGGATTAAGCAGAATATTAAAAACAAAAAGATTTGAAAAAAAATCCTAAAACAACTTCTCCTGCTTTTCAGGCAACAAAGCTTCTCCATAAACCCCATCATATCCAGGCTTAACTTTTATTCTTCCTTGCCTATTAAAAATTATTAAATCAACAAGCACTTCATTCTTCAACACCTTAGCCAAATCCTCTTTAGAAACATTCAACAAAATATTAAATTCATTTTTAAAACTCTCAATTAACTCATAATAAATCCTCCAAACAGCTTTAGAATTCATTCCCATTCCCAAAGCAAGAGCAATTAATTCATGCAAAGGAAGTAATGTAAGGTATTTTTTCTTTTCAACATGATTTGCATCCCCTTTTTTAGCCAACTCTTCAACTCTATAATCAACACCAATAACTAATGGATTTCCACATTTAGGACAAATTCCATTTAATTTTTTTGTTTCTTCAGGAGAACAAGAAAATCCACAATTCCTATGCCCATCAAAATGATATTTTCCATAACTTGGATCAACCTCAATAGTTCCAATAAAAGAATTTTCTCTTATTTGCTTAATTATTAAATCATAACTTAATTTTTCTCCTTTCTCTAACCTAAAGATTGTTGCCTCACGACCAATTCTCCAAGGCCAAAATGAATGTAAATCAGAAAAACTTACAATACTGATATTATCTAAATCTTTAATTTTCCAATTCATTTCTGGGTCTGATGATAAGCCTGTTTCAATTGCATGAATTTTATCAACTTGGTCTCCAAAAGCCTCTTTTAAACTATCAAAACCACTCTTGCTTCCAAAAAGACTAAACCAAGGAGTCCAAATGTGGGCAGGTATAACCTCAATTCTATCATCAATTTCCTGCATTTTAGCAACAAAATCTCTGCACGTTATTTTAAAAATCGGCCTTCCATCATAATCTCTTCTACCTTTAGTATCAAACCAAGAATTAATTTTTTCAACAACTTCAAGTGAAGGAGCTAAATAAACTAAATGAATTCTTCTTCCCTTATCATTTTGAGTATAAACTAAAGATATTTCAGAAGAAAGAATAAATGGAAAATCTTCGTAATATAAAATCCCCTTTTCTCCCCTCAATTGCTTAATCTCTTTCAACCATTCAGGATGTGTAAAATCTCCTGTTCCAAGCAAACCAACCCCTTTCACACGAGCCCATTTAACCAAATTAGGAATATCAATCCGGTTACTGCAAGCTCTGCTAAAACGAGAGTGAATATGCAAATCTGCAATAAGCTGTTTAGAAGCTTTTGGAGAGTCAGAAAATTTCATATTTTCTGAATCTGCAATTATTTCTTTTTCATCTGCCATAAAAAACAAAGAAAAAACCAGTTTTTATATATTTATATTATTTTTTATTAATATCACTAATCTACAAAATATAACGCTCTAAAGAGGAGAGACTTAAGCTCCTAAGAACAGAGCTTAAAATATTTATAGATTATCAAATAATTAAAATCAAACCCTCAAAAACCTAACCAATTGATAAACATCTCCTGAAGAATAAGTTATATTTGCAACAGTTATCTGAATTAAAGCCAAAAGCCACATAAACAAAATCCAATTAACAGCTAAAACCCAGGCCAAATCATATTGTTTTTTAATTTTTACTTTATAAAAAAGATAAACATTAACAAAAGTTAAATAAATCCCAGCCAAAAACAAGAACCTTAAATCAGAAACTATCCCAGCAATATTAATTTCTGTTCTTTTGTATTTATCTAATTGTTTATAGGCTCCTAAATCAAATCTTGTAACCCCTAATTTATCCACATTAGGATTAAAAAAATTAGGAATTGTTTCTAATAAATTAATCTGATAGCTGTTTTCAATTCCATATTTATCTAATGTTTTTTGATGACCTTTCTCATGAAAATAAGTTGATATCTGGATTAAATAAGGCAAAACAAAAAAGATTGTTATAAATAAAAACGAAGCCACAGAAAAAACCTTCCAAGCCCCATCACTCATAATCCTCTTTTTTAATATCTCCATAATTTATTTAGAAAAATATAGTTAATAAAAGTTCTGTTATCAACAACTCATCAAAATATTGCGCGAGAACTACTGCTCATTAATCTAAATCTACTCACATCAAGCTCTCAAATTTTATACATTACTAATTAAAATAAAATCATCCTTCTTCATCACTTAGTCCTTTACTCCCAATATAAAAAATACATTCATTATCAGGAAGATTGGGGCTGTCAATTAATTTAGCAACCCTGCTATTTTTCTTTCCTCTTCTTAGATAAAGTCTGAATGTCGAAGCGTGCCCGACTATGTTGCCCCCAATTGCAGTTGTCGGATCTCCAAACATCATTGCTGGATTTGTCATAACTTGATTAGTAACATAAACAGCCAAATTAAACTGCTCTGCCATTTTCATTAAATTATGTAAATACCTATTCAGTTTCTGCTGTCTGTCTGCTAATTGCCCTCTTCCTGTAAATTCTGCCCTAAAATGGGCTGTAAGAGAATCAACAATAACTATTCTAACCGGTTCCCCATTTTTAATTAACTCCCCTACTTTATCAACTAACAACATCTGGTGGTCTGAATTAAAAGCCCTGGCCACTAAAATATTTTTCAAAACTTTTTCAGGTTCTAACCCTTTTGTTTCTGCAATTTGCCTTATTCTCTCAGGCCTAAAAGTTCCCTCAGTATCAATAAAAACCGCTTTTCCTTCACAACCCCCATTTTCAATAGGCAATTGCACATTAACAGCTAAACTTAAACCTAACTGAGTTTTTCCACTTCCATAAGCACCAAAAGCTTCTGTAATTGCCTTAGTTTCTACACCTCTTCCTCCAAGAAGATTATCAAATTGTTTGCTTCCAGTAGTAATACGAAAAACCTCTTCTCTTTTTTCAGCAAACTCTAATCCATCTTGAAAACCCAAATCCATCATTTTCCTGGCTGCCTGAATAGTTTTCCGAGCAACACTCTCTCCTAAACCAGCCATTTCCCCCAATTCCTTGGGCGAAAGAACCGCAACCCCCATTAAATCAAAAATCCCAGCACTTTCCAGCTTCTCAACAGCAGCAGGCCCAATACCAGGCAAATCAGAAATCTTCATTACTTTCTCCTCTTCTTTTTCCACTTCTTTTTCCACTTCTTTTTTAACAGCTTTCTTAGCTTCTTTCTTTTTCTCAGGGCCCTTCATAGTTTTCTTTTTAAGCATAAAATAAAAAACCTCTGCAAGTTTATAAGCATTATCTTTATTTGTTATATATTTTAAAATAATCCAATTTTCATCTATAATCTTACAAAGTATTAAGCTCTAAAAATGAGAAGTCAGAACTTAAGTTACTCATAATAGCACTTAAATATTTGTCATATTACTAAAAAAACAAAATCTTCAAAAAATAAAAGCTAAAACAATTAAAACAGCATCAACTAAAACTAAAAACACAAAAAGAATATCCTCAATTCTTCCGCCTGTTGCTATAAAACCTCTACTCCTTGCTTTTAATGGCCAAAAAGGCTGTATTCCTTCTTTTGTAAAAGAATCGCAAATTAAGTGAACGCAATAACCAATGAAAAATCCTAAACTTACAACAGGCCAGAACATTGCCAAGATAATAGAAACTAAAATACCAAATGTAAAACTATGGATTACCCCTCTATGTTTAACAAAAAACTGCAAAGGCCTAAAAAGCAAATGCCTGCCCCAACTTGAAAAACCAGTATCCAAATCAGGCAAAACAGTGGCAATTAAAACCATTCCAATAAAAATCATCTTATCAGCAACATAAGGTACAAAGAAAATTATCATTAAAACACCAAACGCTAAATGAGTTCGTAGTAACATTTTTTGCCTCTTTTTTATATCAAAAATTAAAAGAAAGGTTATTTATTAAATATCCTGTTATGTTGCTAAAATTAAAAATTCACTTCTCCAGCTCCTCAATCAACTTATCCACGTCTACATCCCCAACATTATCAACAATAAATTCATTATTATTAAACATTCTGTTTTTCCTAATCTGCCCGGAAATAATCAATTCCTTTCCCAAAAAGGTATTTTTTTTAACAGCAAACATCTCAGGATTTCCTAATTCCTCTTTTCCAATTAATTTCTCAACAAGCTCAGAAAACATAACCGCTCTAATTGAATCACTACCGTCATCAATAACAAAATTTAATAAAACTCTTTTTTCAGGAATAACTTTCCCATGCACCTGACACTCCCCTAACTCACTCACTTTTTTCCCGCACTCAGGGCAAACCTCAAAAAACCGAGGCTCAAAAATATTAACAACAAAAGCCCTTGTAGAAACATTATCATTTGTATTAAATTCCAAAATTTTCTTATTAACAATCTTTCTTTCTGTGACAACTTTTTCCAAAGCTTGATTAGAATTTTTAATTTCAGAAAAACTTGTTAAATGCAATTCCCCATTTCTAATTGTAGCATTAGTTATTTCAATCACTCCATTCTCTATAATCTCTCCTTTTGCTATTAAATCTATGTGGTTTTCATCCCATAAAACAGCTCTTATATTGCTTGTATCATCTGCTAAAATAAAACTTCCAATTCTCCCACTTCTCCCATTTTTATTATACTCTCTGATTGGAAACAAATTTATTATCTTGCCAACAAGGTTTATTTTTTTCATTCCAGAAACAATCTGTGCTATCTTAATCTTCCGTTCATCAAAATTAATTCCAAGTTCAGCAGCAACAATTTGGGCAGCCCCCCCTTTACTAATAAGCCCAGAAAGCTTAGCTTGCTTAGCTTGTATTTTCCTCTCAATTTCATCAATAGAAGTTCCAGAACTTTCTGATATTAATTCAATCAACTGCTGATAATTCCCATCTACCATCTTTTAATAAACCTAAAAAGAAAGTTTACCTTTATAAAAATTGTGTTTGTATAAAATAACAAACATTTATAAACCATTTTCCCAAAAAATAATTATGGGAACTGCACTTATAAAAATAAAAATCATGCCTGAATCTCCAGACACAGATTTAAAAGCAATAGAAAATCAAGCAAAAGAAATAATTTTAGAAAAACAAGGACAAAATCCAAAAACAGAAATAGAACCTATTGCATTTGGCTTAAATGCAGTTATTATCACTTTTGCATTAGATGAATCTAAATCAATAGATGAAATTCAAAATCCTTTGAAAGAAATTAAAAATGTCAGTTCTGCTGAAGTTATTGACTTCCGTAGAGCTTTTGGATAATTTAATATTAATAAATAATTTATATTAATATCTTACAAAAATATAAACTCTAAAGATGAGAGCTCAAGAGCGCTAAATAAACTCATATTAAGAACTCGATACTTGTAAGATTCCAAAAAATAATATAAAATTAAAATGCCACTCACAAAAGAACAAACTGAAACAATTAAAAAACAACTCCTTCTACAAGTTGACAAACTTCCCCAGGAAAATAAAGAACAGATTAAACAATATATTTCTCAATTAAATGAAGGGCAATTAGAAGAATTTTTAAAACAAAACAAAATTCAAATCCAGCAACCCGGACAAACTCAGCAAGGAACAGAATCTCAAGGAACCCAGTGCATTTTTTGTTCAATCACAAAAAACCAAATCCCAAGTTACAAGCTTGCAGAAAATAAAAAATCAATTGCAATTCTTGAAATAAATCCTTTATCAAAAGGCCATGCATTAATAATCCCTAATGAACATATAACAATAGATAAACTTCCAAGAGCATCTCTAAGTTTAGCTCAAAAAATAGCTAAAAAACTTAAAATAAAACTAAAGCCAGAAGATGTTAAAATTGAAACCTCAAGTTTCCAGGGGCACGCAATAATCAATGTAATCCCATTTTATAAAGATGCCCCGCCTAAAAAAGAAAAAGCTTCTGAAAAAGAATTAAACCAGCTTCAGTCTAAACTTGAAATAAAAAAACGGCAAAAAAGAAAAATAACAACTCCAATATTAAAAATCTCAAAACTCCCAGAAATTTCTTTTAGGATTCCTTAATCTTTTATTCTATCTTAATTTAGTAAAAAATATCACCATCTTATAAAAATATTACTTTCTGAGATAAAAATACTTAAGCTCCTCATTCTGCGTAGCTCAATAATTTGTAGATTATAGATAAAAAATAAATAATAAAAATCAAAAAACCCCACCAAATCTCCACATTAAAAACAACAACCCAACAAAACCAAATAAAAAACTTGGAGTAAAGG
>SDBS01000293.1_pt1 | contig 46400 bp, 37 predicted proteins | sample 2277091 | NCBI WGS metagenome assembly SDBS01 (sample SAMN10404972, study PRJNA504765) | marine sediment metagenome | isolation source: marine sediment core GS10_PC15, 163 cmbsf | place: Arctic Ocean: Southern Knipovich Ridge | collected 2010 | reverse complement strand
GTGTCCAATTTCTTTGTTCTTACTGCTTGACCATTATCGATAACTCCTTTCTCTTACTTCTACCCATTACTTTAAGATTAACCAAACTCAAAGGTGGGTCACCATCTCTATTCCTATTCCCAAGTTTTTTCACATTTTCACTTGACATTTGTGCAAATTTATGCTATATTTATATTTAGAAAATGATATGAAAGGAGTTGAAGCTACGAGGATGCCAGCTGTTAAAATAAGAGATGGGGAGAGTTTTGAGGGTGCTCTACGCAGGTTCAAGAGAATCTGCGAACAAGAGGGAATATTGAGTGAAATTAAGAAGCACCAGCATTTCGAAAAACCATCGGAGAAAAAGAAAAAAAGGATAATTGCAGCAAAAAGAAAACTAAAGAGAACTGCTTTTCATTTCAAAAAGGTTGTTTAACCTTTAGATGTGTTTAACCCCTGAAATTCTTAGGCTATTAGAATTTGATAAGCTAAGGGAAATCATATCATCCTTTTCCTTTTCTATTTTGGGAAAAGAGTCTATTTTATCTCTTATTCCGATTGAAAATAGTGAAGAGAGGAAACAGGCTATTTCCCTGATAAGAGAATTCAGATCCCTTCTAAATTCTACGAGAGCCTTTCCTACTCCTCAAGATAAAGATATAAGATCTATCCTTATAAAGGTTAAGGAGGGTGTTTATTCTCTACCCAGTGAGGAACTTATGGCTGTTGGAGAAGTTACAAAAGACTACAGAGCAGTAGGTTTATATTTCAGTAAACTTTCAGGGGAGTATAAATGTCTAAAAAGGCTGTGTTCCTTTTCAAGAAAACTACCAGATGTATATGAAAGAGTTCAGAAGGTTTTTGATGAAAATGGCGAGATTAAGGATAGTGCCTCCAAAGAGCTAAAATCAATACGAACTGGTTTCAGGAAATCGCATAAGAAACTTTTGAATGCTGCAAGTAAACTTGTTCTGCTTAAAAAGAGATTCCTCCAGGAGGAAATTTTTACAACAAAGGAAGAAAGGATAGTCCTTCCTGTTCTTGTTTCCAAGAAGAAGAATGTTCCAGGGATAGTTCATAGTATCTCTCAGACACAGAATACCATTTTTGTAGAGCCGATTGAACTTGTCGAATTGAATAATGACTGTACCACACGAAAGTTAGAAGAAGAAAGAGAAATAAAAAAGATACTTGGAACCATTACGAAAGAGATAAGAGATAATCTCGAATATTATGAAAGGTCAATAGAAGAGATAAGGCAGATTGATAAGTTATATGGAATTGCTTCTTTCAGCAAGGAGTATAGTCTTTCAGTTCCCGTTTTCTCAGATAAACCCTATATCAACATCAGGGGAGGAAGACACCCACTCCTTTTGATAAAAAAAGGGAAAGATGGAGTTGTTCCTTTTAATATTGAACTGGGGAAAGAGTCAAAAATGCTGCTTGTTAGTGGTCCAAATATGGGAGGGAAGACTGTACTATTAAAAAGTATAGGTATTATTATCCTTATGGCATATTCAGGTGTGCTTATACCAACGATGGAGGATTCAATAATACCGGATATTGATGCCATTTATGCTGATATTGGTGATGAACAGTCAATAGAGCTTGATCTTTCAACCTTCTCATCCCATATAAGAAATATTGCAACTGCACTTAGAGATGCGTCAGATAAGTCGCTTGTCCTCATTGATGAGGTTGGTGTTGGAACAGACCCAGAAGAGGGGATGGGAATTGCTATGGCAGCACTGGAAAGGTTCGTTAAAAAAGGAAGTCTTACATTTGCAACTACCCATTATGGGAAACTTAAGCATTTCGTTGCAGGGAAAGAAAATATGGTAAATGCCTCTATGGATTTTGATGTAGAAAGAGGAGTTCCAACATATCACCTCTCACTTGGGATTCCTGGGGCATCGCATGGTTTTGCAATTGCAGAGAAAATGGGATTCCCGGTGGAACTCATAGAAAAAGCAAAGTCGTATATCGACAAGAATCAAATAAAAGCTGATGAATTAATCTGTTCACTTGAGGAATTGACGAGAAAAGTTGAGGTTGAGAAAAAGATCGTTGATGAAAAAAAGAGGCAACTTGAACCACTTCTTGCCATGTTTGAGGAAAAATATGGAGAAATAAAACGAAGAGAAAAAGAGTTACTTAAAGAGGCAAAACAGCGAGCAGAAGAAATGGTTTATTCCACACGGAAAGAAATGGAAAATCTTGTAAAGGCGATAAGGGAATCGCAGGCATCAAAAGAGAGTATAAAGAAAGCAAAAGATGTAATGGAAAAGAAAATTGAGCAGTTTAAGGAAAGCAAAAAATCTATACAAACAAAGGATATTTCAATAGGTGACAATGTTTATTCAGAAAAACTAAAAGTAACAGGGAAAGTAATAGAGGTTTTAGATGGATATGCCAAGGTGGAAACCACAAATTTTAGATTTTTAGCTCCTTTTGAAACATTGAGGTCACAAAAGGCGGAAAAGAAAGAAGATAATCATGAAATCGTGTTTTCAGAAACAAAGGAACTGGATTCTAATATTGATATTAGGGGCATGCTTTCAGAAGAGGCAGAGAGGAGATTATTAGAATTCATTGATGAAGCTATTCTATTAGGGTTATCAGATATCCAAATAATACATGGAAAAGGTGGTGGAGTATTAAGGGAAAAGGTTAGTTTACTGTTAAAAGACGACAAAAGGATTGAGGAATATAGACTTGGGTACTGGAATGAAGGTGGAAGTGGAGTAACTTATGTAAAGCTAAAATCGTGAAAAAATAGTTGCGAAATATGGATTTAGTTATTATATTGTAGTAAAAGTATTAAGGTATTCGAAGAGAGGTAAACAAATCTTAGGTGTATTATTCTGAATTTACATTGATTTGGATCAACAAATATAAAGATAAAGTGTTTAACTATCTGGTATTTCCGGAGTTCCTTTTATGGTAGGATATTTTTTTGGTCAGGAAAAAATCGAAGAGGTGAGAGAAGCAGCAGATATAGTTGACATTATTAGTGAATATGTTCCAATAAAGAAGAGGGGAAAGAATTACACAGGGCTTTGTCCATTTCATTCTGAAAAGAAACCTTCTTTCACAGTTTCACCAGAAAAGCAACTATACCACTGTTTTGGTTGTGGTGCAAGTGGGAATGTTATTTCCTTCGTTATGAACTATGAATCTGCATCTTTCATTGAGGCAATGGAAATACTTGCAAAGAGATGTGGAATAAAACTTGAAAGAAAATCGGCAAAAGGGGAAGACAAAATAAAGCAGGAATTATTGAATGCAAATATTTTCGCTTCGGATGTTTTTAAGAAAAACTTATTGTTGAAATTCGGGAAGAAGGCAATGGGATACTTGAAAAAGAGAGGAATTAACGAGGAAACGATTGATAAGTTTGGTATTGGTTATGCAATTGATGGATGGGATAATCTGTTGAATGCTGCTGGGAAAAAAGGAATATCAAAAGAAATTCTTCATTCTGCTGGACTTATTGTGAAAAATGATAAGGGAAATTACTATGATAGGTTCAGGAACCGTATTATCTTTACATTCTACAATTCAACCGGGAAAAAGATTGGATTTGCAGGAAGGTCACTTGGAGATGAGATGCCCAAGTATCTTAACATTGCAGAGTCTCCTCTATTTAAGAAAAGATATACTCTCTATGGTCTTTATCAGGGAAAAGAAGAGATAAGAAAGGTTGATAAATGTAATATTGTCGAGGGGTACATGGATGTTCTTACACTATATCAAGCAGGTTTCAAGAATACCGTTGCAATCTCTGGAACTTCATTAACCGATGAACAGGCAAACTTGATAAGAAAATATACGAGAAATATTTATATTTCGTTTGATGCTGATAGACCGGGAAAAGAAGCTACACTAAGGGGAGTATCAATTTTCATTTTCAGTGGTTTAGTTCCATATATTATAACACTACCAAAAGGGAAAGATCCTGATGATATAATCAATAAAGAAGGCAAAGATGTGTTTCGGAAACTCATTGAAAAAGCTGAGCATTTTATTGACTTTAAGTTAAGATATTTACTCTTGAAACATAATATAAGCAATTCTGTTGAAAAAGCAGAGGTTGTGAAAGAAATGATGAGGACAATATCGCATGTTAAGGATTTAACAGAACGACGTATATGGTTGAACAAGGTTTCTAAAACGCTTTCTGTGGACGAATCAATATTAATAACATCTCGTAGTAGACCAAGAAAAAAAGATCAATTTACACCTTCTGTTCTGTCGTTAAAAGAGATGAGTTATGATTTAGTAGTACTTCTTTCTATGATACCAGATAAATGCGATGAGGTTGTTGAATTATTTAAAAAGGAGAAAATCTTCGATGAAACAACGAAAAGAATCCTTAACTATATTAAAGAGAAAAAAGCAAAAGACGTGGAGATGGATGTTGCAGATGCTGTCGCACTGATATTGGATGAAGATGAGAGACAAAGAGTTTCTGGTCTAATGTTCAACATTAAGAAGGAAACTTTACCAAAAATGTTGGATCAGTATGTACAAAGGATTATGGCTGAAGGGTTGAGAGAGAGATGGGAAAGCATTAAGAAGGAGATACAGAAAAAGGAGGGAGATAGTAAGGCTGTCCGTACTCTTTTAATGAAACAAAGAGAGATTGCTTCGATATTAAAAAACATAGGAGGGAATATTGTTAACGAAAAGAGAGTTTAAGATTGAAGAGATCTTGAAATTTGTAGATAAAGGAAGAATATCTTTCCAGACCTTAAACAGAGTCCTTCCAGAAGAGCTGATTAAACCTGAAGAGCTTGATAACATCTTTATGTATTTGGATGCTGTTGGAGTTCAGGTTTATGATGATGATATTACGAGGAAAGAGGAGGTTAAGAAACCTGTTGAGCTCACCAAAAAGACTGAGGGAGCAAAGGGATCGAAGTACAAATCTGATATAAGGATTGATGATCCAATAAGGATTTATCTGAAAGATATGGGAAAGGTTTTTCTGCTGTCAAGAGAGGGAGAGGTATCTATTGCAAAAAAGATTGAGAGCGGTCGAATGCACATAATCAAGAATCTCTTCTATTTGCCCTTGGGATTGAGGGAAATAGTGTCATATTATGATAAGTTGAAGAACAATGAAATTCGAATTGAAGAGTTTATTCATGTGGATGTTAATGACTGGCCACATAACTACTCAGGTTGGAAGGAAAAACAGAGAGTGATGAGGTTGCTTGAGAGTATAGAACGTTATAGGAAAAGATATTGTGAATCCCAGAAAAGACTGAAAAAATTGAAATATAAGAAAAAAATTCTGGAAGAGAGAAACATTCTTCAGACAGTCCATGAAAAGATAATAAACAAGGTTGGGAGATTAAAGATACAGGAAAAAGTAATTAAGAATGTAGTGTACAAACTCAAAGATATGGTTTCCGAAATTAGATCTACTGAGAGAAAAATTAAGAAAATAGAGACTACATTTGGAACGAACAGGGATGAAATACTCGAAATAGGAAATAAAAGGATAACAAAAAAGGTTATTAAGAAAGTTAGAAAAAATAAAGAACAGATAAAAAAGACAGTTGATGATATAAGGTATTTAAGCAAGAAACTGGATGAAATAGAAAAGAGAGAGATATTTCTGCTCAAGGATCTTAAAGATTCATTACATACAATCAGAATCTGGGAGAAAGTAATCAGTCAGCTTAAGGAAAAAATGATTGAAGCAAATGTCAGACTTGTCATCAGTATAGCAAAGAGATATACTAATCGGGGGCTTGATTTTCTTGACCTAATACAGGAGGGAAATACAGGATTAATGAAAGCAGTAGAAAAATTTGATTATAGAAAAGGATATAAATTTAGCACCTACGCAACCTGGTGGATCAGACAGGCAATTACGAGAGCAATTGCTGACCAGGCAAGAACAATAAGGGTTCCAGTTCACATGATTGAAGTTATACACAAAGTAGTCAAAGCAACAAGACAGTTAGTGCAGGTGAATGGTAGGGATCCCACACCTGATGAGATTTCCAAAAAGATTGGGATTTCTGTACAAAAGGTGAAGAGTGTCTACAAGATTGCACAGGACACGATATCACTTGATAAACCTATCGGAAATGAAGAAGAGAGTTTCCTCGGGGACTTTATACCAGACAGAAGTGTAACGTCACCAGCTCACTCCGCAGCACTTCTTTTATTACAGGAGAAACTCAGGAAAGTACTGGGAACACTCAGCGCAAGAGAACAGAAAGTTCTTGAAATGAGATTTGGATTGAGTGACGGGACACCAAAAACCCTTGAAGAAGTTGGTATGATGTTTAATGTTACAAGGGAAAGGGTAAGGCAGATAGAGACAAAAGCATTAAAGAAATTAAGACATCCTACAAGGGCAAGAAGGTTAAAAGTATTTATGGAGATGCCGGAGTAGGACAGAAGTCAGAGGACAGAATCGTCCTTCGTCCTAGCCCTTCGATTTCTCTCAGGATAAACTCTGCGGTCTTCCATCGTCTATCGGAAGATAAGGTTGTTTCTTAATAACCACGATATTACACTTTCCATACAGTCATGATCAAATGGGATGAGTACTGGAAGGATTACACACCCTCGAAAGCAGAAAAATGGCTTATTTCCGAAAGGGATAAGATTATTGGAAGTTATCTTGATAGAATTGGTACTCCAATAAAGGAAGTTCTTGAGGTTGGTTGTGGTTTTGGATCAAATTTAAGACTAATAAATAAGATAAGAAAAGATGTTGACTGCTATGCACTTGATAACAGCAAACAGGCAATTAAACTGATCGGTAGCATTATTCCAAATACTGTTGTTTCTGATTGCAGAAGAACAGGATTTCCTGACAATAAATTTGATCTTGTCTATAGCGCTGGTTTAATGGAACATTTCAAAGATGAAGAACCGTTCCTTTCAGAAATGAGAAGGATAGTAAAAGCTCACGGTTATTTAATAACAATTGTTCCTGCAAGGTACTCCCTGTGGAAACTTTATCAAATTATTCATTTTGGTCTCTGGCAACATGGCTATGAGAAATCCTATACATATAGTGGATTGGAGTTCCTTTTTAAGAAGAATAGGTTTAATATTGTAGAAATTAGTGGAATTGATCCCTTCAGTATAAGCGGATTTATAATGAAACTTTTTAATGTCTCTTTCGATCCAGTAATAAAAAAATCACCGCAAGAGAGTGGATACACGGAGCTGTGTGTGGTAGCACGGAAGAAAGGTATATGACCGTCGACCGCGGACCGATGACAGACGACAGAGAAAAACAGTAGGGAGTAAGTAGTAAGGAGTAGGGAGAAGACAGTAGACAGTAGTCAGATGACAGAAGATAAAGTAGAGTTAATGGTTAATTGTCAATGGAACAAGGGAACAATCCAAATGGCTTTTCTATTGACTAATAACCAATAACTAATGACTAACTAAACGAAAATAACGAGAACATAATTTACCATTATTATAACTACAAGAGTAGCAAGAGTGAGGAATCAAGAGATAGGTCAGTTGTGGAATGATATTGAGAGAATTCCATTCCATCCAAAAAAGATCAGAGAACCTTTAGGTACAGTAGTCTTTTCCCTTCCGGATATTCCTGCCTACATTTATCAAAATATGGTTAAGGTCATAGCTGTCATTCCACAAATACAACCATTTTTCTATCCATATAGTAGTAAAAAGTTTACAAGCAGGATTTTCAAGATAAAGAATGGTTTGGAACTTAAGGCAGAAGTTGCTAAAAGAGTAGGCAATAAAAGGACAATAATACTTGTTCACGGAATATTTCAGTCAAAGAATTTTCGTTTTATTCGAAATATAGCAAGTCATCTTTATAGTAGGTATAATTTTGATGTTATTGTTGTTGATACAAGAGACCATTTGGGAACGGGATTTCTCTCTCCAGATTTCCCTGCTTCATCTGGGTTTTTAGAGGGTGAGGACATATTGGAGGTTGCTTCACAGGTCAAAGAAGAAAGCGAAACCTCCAGTGTTTTTCTCCTGGGTTTCAGCTATGGTGGTACTGTGGTGCTAAATACTCTGAACTCAAAGAAGATCAAGGATATAGTTGATGGGGTTATTGCTGTTTCCCCTGCACTAATACTTGAACACGCTGTGACACATATAGATACAAAGTCAAGTTTTTTTGACCCCTTTTATCAAATGTATGTTGTTTTTCAACTCTGTTTGAGGTTAAGATATGGATTTGGAATAAAGACCTTCAGAGAATACCTTAAAAAGTCAGCACAAACATATGGTTATAGAGAAAAAGTAATGATGAAGAGAAGTTCAGTAACAGAATTCATAAAGAATATTGAAATTCCAACCCTTATACTCGTATCTGAAGATGATCCCGTTATTCCAAAAGGAGATATAGAAGAAGTGAGCCTACAATCCAGAGACAATGGAAACGTTAAGGTTCTTGTGAAAGAAAAAGGTGGACATATAGCTTTCTCATTCATCGAACCTGAATGGTTTTATAAAGTGATTGGTAGATTCTGTGGAGATCTATCTGGGATTAGATATGAATAAAAATCTGATGGATGACGGACCCAGATCATCACGAAGGGCAGAGGAAGAGAACAAAAACAGGTGAGCTCCCTTACCCGTGGTTTCAGCGGACAACAGCCCATCGAAGTTTTAACGCAGGTGAGCCATCCTGGCCCACAGTAAAGCTGAACCTGTGACTACGAGGACAGAAGCGAGGCTGGTGGGAGTCTCGCCTATTATTTCTGTCGATGTATTAGAGAAAAAGGAAAGAAATGGTTGACTAATAACAAATAACTTATTCTATGCTTTTTCTTAAATTGGAAAGACGATTCTGAATTTACTTCCTTCACCTACTTTACTTGTTACCGATATTTTTCCATCGAGACTTTCAATAATCTTTTTAACAATGGATAGACCAAGACCTGTCCCATCCTTTTTGGTTGTATAGAAAGTATTGAATACTGATTTTATCTTGTCCTTCTCAATCCCATTACCTGTATCGGAGATTTCAAAGACGATCTGTTTCGTTTTTTTCTTCAAATTAAGTTCTATTTTCCCTGTCCCTCCATTTTCATCAATAGCTTCCTTAGCATTTTTTATAAGGTTCGATATAACACATCGTAGTGCTTCTTGATTAGAGATTACGGATTCAATATTGTTATCATTTTTGATAATGAGCCTTGCTCCGTTCAGTGAACTCGAGAAACTATCGACAATCTCTTTTAAAAAGGTATCAATATTAACATCTTCCTTTTTTATTTTTCTTTCTTTCGAAAAATCAAGGATGTCGACCATTAGTACATTGATTCTTTCTGATGATTCCATAAGTCTATCTAAGTACAGTTTCATATTACCATTTTTACCATATTTCATGTTAATTAATTGGGTATAACCCATTACATTTGTTAGCATGTTTTTTATTTCATGCGCAATCCAAGCAACCGTTTTCCCAAGATTAGCAAGACTTTCTGACTGTCGAACCTTCTCCTTCATTTCCTTAATGCTTGTAATATCTTGAAAAACAACAGTTGCTCCTATCTTCTTTTTTGATTCTTTCAGTTGTGAAAATGTCATATTTAAGGTTTTACCGTTTTTTAGCTCCACCTCATAGATGCCAGTTTTCGGTGTTTCTTTAAGTACAAAGGAAAGAATATCATGAAACGTCTCTAATTCTGGAATTTTATTAAACGAATTTCCCACCATGTTTTGAAATTCTAAACCGAGTATTTTTTCGGCTTGTGGATTGGTCGAAGTGATTATTCCGTTATTGTCAACCACGATAACGCCTGAGTTTAGACTCTTTAAAATATTCTCAGTATGTTCCTTCATTCTCTTTAAGTCGTGTGAAATCTTTCTTTGCTTTTTAGTTGCAATTTTTATACCCTTTTCCAGTTCTTTACTAAACTGCTCTAAGGTCTCTTCATCTTCTTTTTTCTTCTTATACTGCTCACCCCAGAAACTGGTCCATAGTGCGATAAGAAAGATGAAAGGAATTTGTATAGCAATCTCAGGATTGGATATTAGTATGCTTAAATCAGAGTTTTTTCGCAAAGTAAGCAAAGAGAGATAAAAAACGCATGCAATCATTGCTGTAAAAAGACTCCATTTAACATTCTGAGATATTGAAGATATAAAGATTACCGCAAAGAATACAAGATATAACTGGTTTTCGGAAGAGATAAATCGGAACAAAAAGGATAATGACACAATATCTGAAAGTAGTATTAGGAAAATGTATTTTGGATTTTCAAAGATATAAGGTTTGACAAATGAAAGAACTCCGTTTGTTAAGGTTAGAAAAAGAAGTATTAAAACCGCGGGGTCAAGAAGATCAAATTCTCCTTTTTTATAAAAGATCAGGACAGCTATTATTAAAATTGTTATCCATCTGAAGAGAAGAACCAATAGTTTCTTGTTAAGCAAATCCTCTTTTCTCGGTTTTCGTTTTGATTTTCTTTCGATATTTGGAGATTTGTTTCTTAGACCTGGTTTCTTCATATGGTCCTCCTTAAAATGCAACTACTTCTTCATTAGATAAGAATTGAATATGTGACATTTTCTTTTTTTGCTCTCTTCTATCTTTTGTGAGCAGAACAAAATCCAAACTGGGTGTATATTTCTGCGATTCAAGATATTTATTGTCATTAAGGCATAATTCTACTTCTACTTTCTGGCCTTCTTGTGATGTCATTTCTCCTGAAGCAAGGATGATATAATCGTCGGAAATAAATGGAAAGAATGTATCTTTTGTATGTCCTTTTGTTTTAACGGAATACTTCATTGACGGGACTTCATCAGAAAACCTTCTCATGAAAGTTGAACAATTACCAGTTGGTTTAGCAAGAAGAATCCAATCAGAATTACTGTAAACTGTCATAACTATTTTTTTCATCTTCCTATTACAATGGGGTTTCCCATCTCGTCTTATTATCCGTGTCTCTATTTTTCTGTTATCCATTTTATTTATGCCTTTTTGTTTTCTCAGTTACTAAAAAGAGCAAGAACTATGCCAGTGTTGAGAAGAAATATAAAGCTTTATTTGTAATAACTTACTATCAATCTGGTAAATACTCTATTGAAAAATGAATGTCCAAGAAACTAACAGGGTGTTCAATTAATAAAGGTAATTGTAATCTTTGGGTAGCTTTTTGTGTGGTGAATAGTAATAGTGTTTAACGCACTGTGATCTCACTATTGTTTTTTACCCTCAACTTTTTGTCAAGTTGTTGAGTACCTGTTTTCCTCTTTGTATGAATCAAGTCCATATTTTTTGATTTTCTTATAAAGGGTTGTTCTGCTTATTCTCAGAACCCTTGATGACTGTTGGATATTCCACTTTGCATTGTTAAGAACTCTCAGAAGAAGTGCTTTTTCAACATCATTGAGAGTTAATGATGGACATTCAAGTGTGAAGGTTCCTTCTATTGCGTCGAGGGAATCCTTTTTTCGAAATAGCCTCTCGGTGTTAATATCTTCTCCTTTCGAGAAAATTACCGCCCTCTCTATTGTACTCTTTATCTCACGTACATTCCCAGGCCAACTATAGGAAAGAAGCATTTCTTTGACTTGTTTATTGAGTTTTATTCGTTTCGTTCCACCTGTAAAACTCAATAAAAAATGCTCTGCAAGTGGAATTATGTCTTCCTTCCTTTCTCTAAGAGGAGGTATCCTTATCATGACTGTATTAAGTCGATAAAGGAGATCACTTCTGAATACATTCTTCTTAATTGCATCTGAAATAACCCTATTAGTAGCGGCAATTACTCTTACATCTATCAATATTGTTTCTATTCCGCCCACCCTTTCAAACTCCTTTTGCTCAAGTACCCTCAATAGCTTTTTCTGTGTATTAAGAGGAATATCACCGACCTCATCAAGAAAGAGTGTCCCTTTATCCGCTAGCTCAAGCCTACCTCTTTTCATTGAAATCGCACCTGTGAATGCTCCCTTCTCATGACCAAAAAGCTCGCTCTCAATAACACCCTCATTCAATTCAGCGCAGTTCATTCTTATAAATGGTTGATTGTTTCTTTTACTTTTACTATGGATCAAGTTTGCAATGACGTCCTTACCCGTTCCTGTTTCACCTGTTATAAGAATTGCAGCATCTGTAGAAGCCACTATTTCTACTTCCTTGAGAACTTCTTTCATTACATCAGTTTCTGCTATTACTTTGATGGAAGAAGGTTCTGTTTTGGTAGAACCTCCTTTTTTGTCAATAATATTCTTTCTTTTCTTGTAGACATCTATTATTTTCAAGATTATTTCATCAGGGCTAAAGGGTTTGAGGATATAATCAGAAGCACCATACTTCATTGTTTGTACGGCATCATCAATACCTCCATACCCTGTTATTATTATAACATCTATATTAGGGTACCGTTTTTTAACAATCTTAAGCAATTCCATACCGTTCATCTCTGGCATCTTCATGTCAGTAATGACTACCTCAACCTTTTCTTTGTAAATAACTTCGAGAGCTTTCTTCCCATTTATTGCCGTATAAACACTGTACCCCTTTAATCTAATCAATTTAGAAAAACTATCAAGAATTAATTCATCATCATCTACAATGAGGATTGAAATATTCTCCTTTAGTTCTGTTCTTTTCATAATAACCAACCTTTTCTAAAGGATTAACAATTTCTCTGATGTCTTTCCTAAACTCAAAATAAAGATTAACATAATTGCTTTCTATAATTTATATTAACGCAAATTCTGTGCCAGTACAGTCGAATTATAAGCCATTATTTAACAAAGGTTATCTAACATCATCGTATTCTATATTTTTGTGAGTGTCCAGATATTGTGCTCAATGTCCAGATTTGAGACAAGAGTGGACCACCAGTGGACAGAGAAAGACAGTAGGGAGTAAGGAGTAGGGAGTAAGTAGAGGACGAAAGGACGATGGACGAGTAAGAAAGATAGTAAGGAGTATGGAGTAAGGAGTAGGTAGGAAACAGTAGACAGCAAACAAATAACGGATGATAGAGAGAGGAAGGTTAAAGGATAAATGAAAACAGGCATAAGACCAGACGACAGGAAAAAAATGGTAAAACAGGTGAGCCATCTTGGCTCACAGTGAAGCAAGGCTAGAAGCCTGCCTATTATTTTTTTCAATTTATCAGAGAAAAGAAAAGCAATTATAAACTATTGACAAATAACCAATAACTAACTAAACGATATTAATGAAGTCTATCCGTAAGGAATACTGGTTGTAAACAATCTGTTCACTTTGTTGAAATTATTGACATTTTCCATCAAATACATTTCCTTAAATTCAATAATGCTTGAACATTATTTTTTGGCATAAATCTTGCTCTATTCTCTATTGAGGATACTGTGAAAAACTGTATGAAAGAATATGAAAATCGATTCGATAGTTAAAACCCCTCTTTAGGAAAGGGGGATTTATAAGAGAACAAGCGAAAATAGATGATATCAAAATATTTCTCCAGTAATCTATTGAGAAAAAGGAGGAAAAATGAAGAAAATACTTATTGTTGATGATGATCTGAATATTCTGTTTCTCTTTGCCGAGATGCTTAAAATGGAAGGATACGATGTTGTAACGGCATCAACAGGAACAAAGGCTTTACAGTTGGTATTTCAGAGTGACTTTGATCTCTTAATTCTTGATATTAAGATGCCAGGTATTCATGGACTGGAAATTCTGAGGAGAATAAGGGAATCAGGAAATAATACGCCAATAATTATCTGTTCGGCATTTGAAGGAATGAAGGATGATTTTATTATTAAATCCTACAATATTTCAGATTTTCTTGCAAAACCGATTGATTTAAAGTCATTAAGTGATTCAGTGAAAAGAACCCTGGAAGAAGATGATAAATAATTTTGATAATAGATTTTCATCATATAAAGCAGGTGAGGCACTTAGGCTTCCTTCTTTTCTTGAAGAAATCCTTGATCAGATACAGAAAAAAGTTGGATGTGAAGCAGGATCTATCTTGCTTCTTGAAGAAGAAACAGAGAGACTTGTGTTTAAGGTTACGTCAGGAACGAAGAGTTCTGAAATAAAAAAACTTACTCTTAGTATAAATGTGGGAATAGCTGGATGGGTTTTTAGAAAAGGTGAACCGCTCCTTGTTAATGATACTCGAGGAGATAAAAGATTCCACAAAGAATTTGATAACTCAACAGGTTTTATGTCTAAATCAATTATTGCAGTTCCGTTAAAACATGGAGAAAGAGTAGTAGGGGTTATGGAACTGATAAATAAAATTGATGGTAATTTTGTGCAGGAAGACCTTGAAGCTGTTCTTTCATTTGCTTCTATTTGTTCGGTTGTTATTGAAAATATTGAACTCTATAAGTATCTAAGGACTCTGGTAAACAAGGTAAAAAGTTTGGAAGATTATCAAAGAATTCTCCTTGAAAGTCTAACAGATGGTGTTTTGTCAATAGATTCAAAGAACAAGGTGGTAAGCTGCAACAAAAGAATTCAAGTTATGCTTAAGAAGGATAGGGATTCTGTAATTGGTAAAGACATATCTGTCTTCTTTGAAACAGAGGATTCAGTTGGTAAGATTGTTAAAGAGTGCAGAACAAAGGGTAAACTAAATGAATTTTTCTGTTATCTTAAAATGGATAAGAACAATAGGCTTCCTGTAGCTATTGATTTGTCATTATTTACTTATGATAGTACAAAAAAAGGGATAGTGATTGTCGTAAGAAACCTGAAGAGTGCATTAAATCAAGCAGAGATGAAGAGAGAGGCTATTCTGAGATCTGACCTTGTATATAATGTTTCTCACGAATTTAAGACACCTTTAACTGCTATCCAAGCAGGTATTCAAATAATGAAAGCAACTCACGATCAAGATGCGAAAAGTAGATATTTTAGTATTATTGAAGATAATGTTGAGATTCTAAATGAGAGAATACAAACATTTTTGGATTATCTTAAAGCAGAGAAGGATGAATGGGAGGTGAAGCTAGAAAGAATTCAGTTCTGTCAATTTTTAGAACAGGTGGTAAGTAAGCTTCAAAAAAGTAATAAAGAACATAAATTTGTGCTGTCATTACCAGAATTTCCTATCTTCATACATGCAGACAAAGCGCAGGTGAGAAAGGTTCTGGTAGTGATTTATAAGAACGCCATTCAGTACTCAAAAGAGGGAACTGAAATTAGGACTAGAGTTGATCTAAATAACAGATTCATAAATCTTTATATAGAAGATAAGGGAAAAGGGGTTTCTGAAAACAATATTCAACACATTTTTGATAAATTTCAGAGGTTTTCTGATACATTAAAAGAGTCAGAGAGCGGTCTTGGCATTGGGTTATGGATAGCGAAATACCTGATGGAAAAGAATAAGGCGAAAATTAAGATAATAAGCAAAGAAGGAAAAGGAACTACTGTTAAGTTATCCTTCAGGAAAATTAGCTAAGTCCGTTGGACTTATGACCGCAGACAGAAGTCAGAAGACACAGGACAGATAACAGATGAGGAACGAGTGTGAAAGATAGTAAAGAGTAAGGAGTGGGGAGTAGGTAGAAGGATAAGAAACTCAGGAGTTGCAGGATCGCTGGCTCGCAGAAGACGCAAATAGAGTGGAGTTAATAGTTAATTGTCGAAGTCAAGGGAATATAATAGAAATCCAAACGATCTTAGCTGTTGACTAATAACGAATAACTAAAAACTATTAACTAAGTAAACGCAAATAACGATATTAACGTTAATAACGATACTAACGAAAACATGTGGGGAAATTACTTAACGTATTAATATATGGGTGGAGTTGTGGATACACTACTTAAGATGCTTAAATGATTCTTGTTTGAAGGACTCTAATTTATATCTTTTAATTTTTTCATAAAGGGTTGTTCTGCTAATGTTCAGTACCCTTGCAGAATGCTGTATATTCCAATTTGCATTGTTAAGTACTCTCAGAAGAAGTGATTTCTCCACGTCGTCGAGTGTCAAAGAAGGACATTCAAGAGTAAAGGTTCCTTCTACTGCTTCAAATAATTCCCTTTCACGAAACAATCTCTCAGCATCAATATCTTTATCTTGTGAGAAGATTACTGCTCTCTCTATTGTACTCTTCAGTTCGCGTACATTTCCTGACCATTTGTAAGAAAGAAGCATTTTCTTCACTCTTTTGCTGAGTATTATCCTCTTTTTTCCACTTGTAAACATCATTAAGAAATGTTCTGCAAGTGGTATTATGTCTTCATGCCTCTCTCTGAGTGGTGGCATATGTATCATTACAGTGTTGAGACGGAACAACAAATCTTTTCTGAGTTCCTTCTTCTTCACAGCCTCAGAAATAACTTTGTTCGTAGCAGCAATTACTCTTACATCTATGTATTTCGTCTCTGTTCCTCCTACCCTCTCAAACTCCTTCTGCTCAAGCACCCTTAATAATTTCTTTTGTATGCCAAGGGGTATATCTCCTACCTCATCAAGGAAGAGGGTTCCTTTACTTGCTAACTCAAGTCTGCCCTTCTTCATCGATATTGCACCAGTAAATGCTCCCTTCTCATGACCAAAAAGCTCGCTCTCTATAATACCCTCATTCAATTCAGCGCAGTTCATTCTAATAAATGGTTGACCTTTCCTTTGGCTCTTTCTATGGATTAAGCTTGCTATGACATCCTTACCTACTCCTGTTTCTCCTGTAATAAGCACAGCAGCATCTGTGGGAGCAACAATCTCCACTTCCTCGAGTACTTGCTTCATTGTAGTATTTTCTGCTATGACTTTGGGAAGAAAAGATTCTTTTTGATCAACCTTTGTTTCTTCTTCAACAATACCTTTCTTCTTTTTATATATGTCTATTATCTTCAATAGTACTTCATCAGGGCTAAAGGGTTTGAGGATGTAATCAGAAGCACCCTGCTTCATTGATTCTACTGCATCATCAATCCCTCCATATGCTGTTATTATTATCACATCTTTATCGGGATATTTAGCCTTTACTATTTTGAGTAATTCCAGGCCACTCATCTCTGGCATTTTCATATCTGTAAGAACAATATCAACCTTTTTTTTAGAAAGAATATTCAACGCTTTCTTTCCACTAACTGCTGTGTGAGCAGTGTATCCCTTAAGTCTTAATAGTTGAGAAAAACTATAAAGAATAAGTTCGTCATCATCCACAACAAGGATAGAAATATCACGCTTTTTATCTTTATTCTTCATAGTAATTTCCCGTTATAAAGTTTATTTTTGTTTTATTTATCCAATTTTCGCAATTATTTGTTTTCACCTTTTATATTAATGTATCCATTTTTCTATTTACGCAAATTCTATGCCATTTCAACAATAAACATAACGTGTTTTTGCCATTTTATTAGTCTACAACCTTATATTTCGGTTTCTTGAATTCTATCCTGAATGTTGTTCCTTGACTTCTATCAATCTCTACTGTCCCTTTAATCTGTTCAACTAATATATTCACTAATTCCAACCCCAGTGTTTTGGGATCTGACAGGTCAAGGTCTTTTTGTAATCCAGTGCCATTATCACCTACAGTAAGTATAAACATATTATGTTTACCAGAATGAAACTGTATAAATATTTCCCCTTTTTTTCCATCAGGAAAAGCATGTTTAAGGGAATTTGAAACAATCTCATTTATGATTAAACCGCAGGGAATTGCTGTATTGATGTCTAACAGAATATCTTCAATGTTTAGGGTTATTTTTAGAATTTGTGGATTAATTCCATATGTTCTGAACAAGTGTCTTGTAATGTCCTTAACATACTTACCAAAGTCGATATGAGCAAGGTTTATAGATTTGTATAATCTCTCGTGAACAAGAGCCATTGACTTGATACGGTCCTGGCTATTTTTTAATATATTTAACACTTTTTTATTTTTAATTGTCTTTGATTGGAGATTTATTAAACTTGAAATTACCTGCAGATTGTTTTTAACTCGATGATGTATTTCCCTCAAAAGCACTTCTTTCTCTCTAAGTGACCTCTTAAGTGCCTTTTCAGCATATCTACGGATAGTATTATCTCTAAAAATTCCTCTTGTTGCAGCAAACTTTCCATCCCTAAAATGAGCGTTAACATTTCCTTCCACATAGATCTCTTCTCCACTTTTACATATAAAGACAGTTTCAATCTGAGTTATCTCCGCTCCAGTTTTAATTTTTTTAAATATCTCTATACAGTGTTGTATTTGATCTTTATGTATAATATCCCACAAAGTTAATTTTTCTACTTCCTTTTTAGTGTAGCCCAATACATCCAACCATTTTTGGTTTACATAGAGAAATCTACCTTTAGGATCTACACTCTGTATAAAGTCGTTAGCATTTTCAAAAAGATCACGGAATTTCTCCTCGCTCACCCTTAGAGCCTTTTCTGCCACCTTACGTTCAGTAATGTCACGAAAGACTGCAAAAGCTCCAACATAATCTCCTTCTTCGTTAAACTTGGGTGTGGCTGTAATAAGTAAAAAACGCTGTTTTTTATCTTTGCGAATGATCTCGATCTCATATTTGTTTTTCTTTCCTAATTTCCGTTTTGCAGTTTGAGCGTGAATTATTTTAAAAGTATCTGCATCAGTAAATTCCTTTAAGTTTCTTCCAATAAGACTTCCTTTTCTTGTACCAAAGATGTTATTCGCTGCAAGATTAGAAAATATGAACGTTTCATTTTCATCAACAATACCAACTCCCTCTCCTTGATTCTCTACAAGCATTCTGTATCGATCCTCGCTTTCCCGTAGTGCATCATCTGCTTGTTTTCGTTCTGTAATATCAAGTGATAATTCTACTACCTGTTCTACATTACCATTCTGTCCAAAAAGTGGAAAAGCACTAATTTCTACGAAGATGTTTCTCCCGGCTTGATTTGTATGAATATGCTCTAATTTTATTGGCTTTTTGCTTTCAAATACCACATGTAAAGGACATGTGCATTTCTTGCTTGAACAGGGTTTGTCAGTTTTGTGGGTAACCTCGTAGCATTTGCGTCCTATGATTTCTTCTTTCTTTCTCCCATAGGTATCTATGAAACATGCGTTTGCTGTTTTTATAAAGTAATTGCGGTCAACCACCATTACACCCTCATACATAGAATTTAGGATTCTATCCAGATAATCTCGAGAATGCTGGAGCGCCACCTCTGTTTTCTTACGGTTAGTGATATCTATGATGATTCCTCTCAAACCTGCAGGTTTGTTGTTACGAATAATAGGATTGGAATGAATGATAACAGGAAATGTGCTGCCGTCTTTCCTCTGTGCTGTATATTCAACGCCACCTAATTTTTTTCCACTTAGGACTTTTTCTTTGTTCTTCTTCGCTCTATTACGTTCTTCAGGTGCTAACATTTGTAGTGAATTGAGCCCCTTTTTGAAATCACTTAGTGTATAACCGAAAAGGTCGAATGCATATGGGTTGGCAAAGGTGAGACTACCTTTGTCATCTGTCTCAAAAATAACCTGCGGTAATGAGTCTGCCAACTCTCTGTATTTCTTCTCGCTCTTTTGCAGAGCTTTTTCAACCTGTATCTGTTCTGTTTTTGATTTTTCCAATTTTGTAATTTGTTTTCGGGCTTTTCTTAATTTACTTATGAGTTGCTTTTTTGTTTTATTTTCGTCAAGCATTTTTTCCTCACCTCCACAATATTTCTTGTGTGGTTTTGTACCAAACACTTCCGAGTGTCGTATTCTATTCTTACCACCTTTCCTTAAAGATTGTCAAGAAAAAAACATAAAAGTAATTTGAAGTGGAGAGGAGTCACCGAGTTTACCAGTTTAGTGTAACTACAACACAGTAGAACTAATTAATGATGATCCATTAGTTGGTCTTTTTCTTTATACGAATCTAAACTGTGTTTTTTTATTTTATTAGATAGTGTTGTACTGCTTATTTTCAGTACCCTTGCTGAATGCTGGATATTCCATTCTGCATTTATCAGAACTCGAAGAAGTAAAGATTTTTCTAAATCATCAACAGTTAGTGATATACTATCTCCTGTAAAGATTCCATCTACTTCATCTGATGAATCTCTTTTAGTAAGTTGTTTATCTATTTTAATATCTTCTCCTTGCGAGAAGATTATTGCTCTCTTTATCGTACTTTTTAGTTCACATACATTTCCAGGCCATTTATAGGAGAGAAACATATCCTTCACTCTTTTACTGAGTTTTATAAGCTTTTCTACTTTTGTTAAACTCGTTAGAAAGTGTTCTGCAAGCGGAATTATATCTTCATACCTTTCTCTAAGAGAAGGTATTCTTATGATTACAGTGCTGAGACGGTAGAAAAGGTCTCTCCTGAATTCCTTTTTCATAACTACATTAGTAATATCCTTATTAGTTGCTGCAATAACCCTAACATCTATCTTTATGGTTGTTGTTCCTCCTACCCTCTCAAATTCTTTCTGCTCAAGTACTCTCAATAGCTTTTTCTGTGTGCTTAGAGGAATATCACTAATTTGATCAAGGAAAAGTGTTCCTTTATCAGCTAATTCAAGCTTGCCTATCCTTCTTGATACAGCACCAGTAAACGCTCCCTTTTCATGACCGAAAAGCTCGCTCTCAATAACACCTTCGTTCAATTCAGAGCAGTTCATCCTGATAAAGGGCTGGTTCTTTCTCTTACTCTTCGTGTGAATCAACCTGGCTAAGGCATCCTTGCCTGTCCCTGTTTCCCCAGTTAATAGAACTGTTGCATCTGTAGGAGCTACTATATCTATTTCTTCAAGAACTTCCCTCATTATATCAGTTTCTGCTATAACTTTTGGAAGATGAAATTCTCTTTCAGTATTCTCAATTTCTTTCCATACTTCTCTGCTCTTTCTTTTCTTATACACTTTTAATATCTTTTCAATTGCTTCATCAATGGTAAATGGTTTAAAGATGTAATCAGATGCACCGTTCCTTATTGTTTCTACAGCATCATTGATCACCCCATATCCGGTTATTATTATTACACAGATGTTAGGATATTGCTTTTTTACAATTTTTAGTAGTTCTATTCCATTCATTCCAGGTAATTTTATGTCACCAAGTATTATATCAACCTTTTTCGTGGAAAGAATATGAAGAGCTTTTTTCCCGTTTTTTGCAGTATAAGCAGTGAACCCCTTAAGTCTCATTACCTGAGAGAAGCTGTGTAAGATTAATTCATTATCATCAGCAATAAGAACAGATATTTTCTTATTATAGCCTTTCTCTTTCAATTTCACCTCCAAATTTTTCAGGGGGAAGTTGTTCTTCCCCCTGAAATCAATAATGGTTTATCCATCTCCGGGCAGTATTGGAGCTGGTGGTCCTGGATCGTCGCCGCCTTCCGGGTCAGCAAAAACCACAGAATTGAGCGATAATATAAAGAGAAGAGCGATGAGTGAGAGAATAAATCTTTTAAAGAATCTCATAAAACCTCCTTTTTTAGTTCTACTATTAAACAGTGCATATTCTATGCCAGGATTTTTTTGGCTTTGGATAAGGTTATTGATATAATAACTTACAATATATAGGTGGATATTATTGTGAAATTGGAAAGAAAATATAGAAAAAAGTGCGACAATTATGTCGCACTAAAATGGGGTTATTTTATAACTCGCGAAATATATGAACTTATACTGCGACACAAATGTCGCACTGAAATGTATATATTTGTAAGTAGTGAATTGAATGTACTTAACTGCGACATGAATGTCGCAGTCCTTTTAACTATTCTTTATTCTATGTTTTTTTAGTAATCTTTGAATTGTCTTTCTGTTTATTTTTAACAATTGTGCTGTTTTTGTGATGTTACCTCCTGTAAAATCGAGTGTATTCTGTATGTGTTTTACCTTCATAACTTCATCCATTTCTTTGAGAGAAGAGATGCGAGGGGGTAACCTAGAGATCCGAGGAGAAAGAAGTTCCTTTGTAATAAAAGTTTTGTCACAGTAGAGAACACACCTCTCTATTTCGCTTTCCAACTCTCTGATATTTCCAGGCCAGTCATATTTTAGCATTAGTTCGAATGTATCGGATTCAAATGCCTGAATACTCTTATTATACTTTCTGTTAAACAACTCAATAAAATGCTCAATAAGAGGTTTTATGTCCTCTTTCCTTTCTCTCAAAGTAGGTAGATGAATGATGAACTTATTCAATCTATAGTAGAGGTCTTCCCTGAATTTTCCTATTGCGACGAGTTGCTGAAGGTCCTTATTTGTTGCAGCAATAATCCTTGTATTTACTTTCTGATGCTTTATTGCACCTATTTTCTTTACCTCGCCTGTATCAAGGAAGCGGAGCAGGTTTGATTGGACTGCATTGGAAGCATCACCTATCTCATCGATAAATAGTGTACCACCTTTTGATGCTTCAAGTATACCTTTTTTGTCATTCTTTGCGCCAGTGAAGGCACCCTTAGTGTAGCCAAATAATTCCGATTCCAGAAGCGAAGGTGGAAGAGCTACACAATCTACTATTGAAAAGGTTTTTTCTTTTCTTTTACTAAGCAGGTGAATTGTTCCTACTACAAGTTCCTTGCCTGTTCCTGTCTCTCCGAGAATAAGGACAGGTATATCTGTCTTTGCTGCCCTTTCTATCTTATCAAAGACATCCTGCATCTCTGATGATTTACCTATAATGTTCTTTGGTCCAAAACGTACTATCAATTGTTTTTTTAAGAGAACCGTCTCTTCTTCGATCTCTTTGTATTCTAATGACTTCTTCAGGCTTCCTGCGAGTAGATTGGAGAGGGAGGTAAAGAAATCTTCATCTGCTTTTGAGAAGAGTCCGTGTTTTTTTCTGCTGTCAAGATAAAGGGTCCCAAAAACTCTATCTTCGCTTATTATAGGAATACAGAGTATCGATTTTATATCGTTAATAAGGACACTCTCGCTTTTACTGAATCTTTTATCTTGTTTTGCATCATAACTGATAAGGGGCCGCTTGGTCTTTTTCACCCTTTTTATTACGTTTTTTGAAATCATTTTAGCATCTTTAATTGTTACATTGTCTATATCTTTTCCAGTAACATAGAAATCTTCGGAATTCTCATCAAATGTGAGAAACAAACCTCTTTCTGCGCCTGTAATTCTCTTTGCAAGTGATAGGAACGCCACTTTTAATTCTTCAGGATTGTCTATGTGTCTTATTGTTTCCCCAAGTTCTTTTAGAATTTCGAGATACCTCTCCTTCTTTGGTTTAATTGCTTCATTGCGGATAAAATCGTCTATGATTTCTATGAATTGATTATTAACTCTCTCACTAAAGGTGCTTGCATCAATTTCCTCAAAAATTACTTTTGCTTCCTTTAATAATTTGAAGCCTTCTAAAAGATAGTTATTATCTTTTTTCTTTCTGAATTGTTTCAGTCTTATATCTGATAAAAGCGATATGAACCTTGCATAAAGAAACCTTTGCTTTTTAAATTCTGTATTTGTTATTAGCTTCTTTATCCGGTTTTCTATGGCTATAGATATTTTTGCTCCATCTAATTCTATTTCAGCAAGGTCTATTTCTTCTTTAAAAAGATACATGGTACTGCTTTTCATTATTTTTTTCGCATGTTTAACTACCTCTAAACCATCCTTTCTTTTACCTATTCTTGAGAGGGAGAGTCCCATATAGATAATGGCTGGAATTTGATATTCAGGGGCATTGATTTTTCCGATAGTGCTTTCTATCTTACCGAAATTAGAGATTGATCTCTTATAATCCTGGGAAACAAATTTCTCGGTTCCTCTGATCAGGTCAATCTTTAACAGTTCTTTTTTGTCACTAATGTACTTCTCCAAACCAATTGCTTTCTTATGATATTCATCAAATTCATTCTTTTTGCCTTTAAAAGCGAAGATTAATGAGAGTTCAGTTATAGATGAGAATTGGCTATAATAATCATTTATCGATACTCCGATGTCATACGATTTTTTTAAAAAATCCTCTGCTGCTTGAAATTCACCTTCTCTTGATAGAAGAGTTCCATATAAATAAAATAAATAGGCGATTTCATTTAGATTACCCAATTTTTTGGCAAGGTTTAGACCGTTGATAATACCCTTTTCGCAGGAATCAAGTTGTCCTGAGCGGTACAAAATCAGGGAGAGATTCCTGAGAATACTTACACTCCTCAATAGATCCTTTGTTTTATCCAAATGCTTTAATGCTTTTTTATAGTATGGTATTGCGTTATTGTATCTCCTTCTCTGCTGTTCTATTCTTCCAAGAAGGTCAAGAGAAGCAATCTTATATGACTGATTATTGAATTCGTTACTAATTCTTAATGCCTTTTTTCCATAGTCTTTCGCTTCTTCAAATGCTTCCGTTTGCTGCTTCAGGATACCAAGGTTATAAAAGAGTTTTCCAAGAAGAATCTTTCTCTTAAGTTGTGACGATAGTGTAAATCCATCTCTGTACATTTCTTCTGCTCTTACATAATCTCCTTTACAGAAATATAACCAACCAAAATCTGTGAGCAGTTCAAATCTTCTGTCCTTCGGTTTTTTTGTGATTGCTAACAAATCCTTAAAAACTTTCTCAGCTTTTTTGTATTCACCTTTAACTGTTTTAAGGACTGCGAGATTGTGTAAGATATTTATCCTATCTTTCTTGTTTATCACTGCTGCAAGCAGATTGGTATATAGATTGTTTGCATTATCATATTCTCCAAGACGAGTAAAATAATTCCCTATTTTCACCAATGAATCAACATCAATTTCTTTTAACAGGTTTTTCCCTACCATACCATACAGCTTTTTAAAACATTCAATAGCGGTCTCTATATCCTGAGATTTTAATGCTTTACGAAGAATTCTATACAAAAACAATTCTGCTTCGGGTGAATTAGCAGTATAAGAGTGGAATGCTTTTTGTTGTAAAATGTAAGGAGTTTCCTTTATTGTTTTTAAGAATTTATAAACCTTGTTATGAATATTAATCTTTTCTTTCTTTTTGATTTCATTATATATGAGCTCCTTTAGTATCTTATGGGTAAAATCATATTTCTGTTCATGTGAAATAGAGATAAATTGCATATTGTAAAGACTTTGACAGACCTTTAATGATTCAAATTCGCTGAATGGAGAAAGATTTGTGAGCCAGAAATGAGGGATTGAAACACCAAACACCGAGACAATTTTCAGGAGTTCCTTCTCATTATATGAGAGTTTTTTTATTCTTTCCTGGACAAAGGAAGCAACATTTTTTGGGACAGGGATTTTCTTCAATTCTGATATATCATAGATGAGTTTATTACCTGATTTTGTTAGGAGTTTTCTCTCGACAATTTCTTTAAGTAGTTCTTCGGTAAAATAAGGCGTTCCTTCAGTTTTCTCAAAAACGAAGCTATTGAGACTATCAATATTAGTAACAACCCCTAAAAGATTCTTAATGAAAATAGAAGTCTCTTGTTTGTTTAACCCTCTAAGAATTACCCTCTGTATATTGTCATAACCACCTTTTTCAATTGTTCTCAAAAAATGCTCTGGTATTATTTCTGTTGCAAAAATCAAAAATATTCGATTTTTTTCAATATAATTTGATGTGTATAGTATAAATTCACTCAGAATCTTGCTTACTAAATTGATATCATCAACAACAAAAACCAGAGTTTTTTTCTGTTTTAGCAACAGTTCCTTTAATTCTTTTTCTATGTTTTCAAAGAACAGATATTTATGATTGCCTGAAAGGTTTACCTCACCTTTTTTTATAAGTTCTCTGAGGTGTGTAAGTTTGCTCCCTGTTCTTTTTAGGAGTTGCAAAAGCCAGTCAAAATTCTGTTCTTCCTTAGCAATAATTCTTGTGTATTGAATGTTTTTACCTTCAAGAAAAAGACGATATTCAATCTCTTTTAATAATCTTGTCTTCCCGATACCAGTAAGACCTTCGAAAAAGAGTATTTGACCTTGACCCTGGGATGACTTGTTCAGTAATTTGAATGTTGTTTTAAGATATTCTTCCCTTCCTATAAAGTTACTGAATAGAACCTTATCAATGTTTTTCTTCTTTCTTTGAATCCTGCCCTTGTTCTCAATTGCTTCAATGACAGCCTCGACACTTGAATATCTATTCATCCTCAGTTTGTCTGTCATTTTCAGTATTATTCCTTTTAGAAAATCAGGAACATCTTTTTTGCTGTGAATAGGGGAGAGCGGTTTATTCAAAACTGACTGAATAATATCATTTGTTTTTTTTGAATCGAATACCTTACTGGAAGTTAGAGATTCGTACATAATTATCCCCAGAGAGTATATTTCTGTTCTGGCATCCGGGTCTTCACCTTTTAATATTTCAGGAGCAATATATCTTAAGGTTCCTCCGATCTCTTTTAGATCAATAGATTTTTTAAAAAGTGAAAATCCGAAATCAATCAGTTTTATCCTGCCACTTTTATCAACAAGTATGTGATGTGGTTTTAAGTCACAGTGCATAAGTCCTTTTTTGTGAATAAATTTAATTATATGAAGAGTTTCAAGAAATATCTGAAGAAACCTTTCGTAGCCATTTTTTCGAAAATACTGATTCACTGGTATTCCATCTATGAAATCCATTGTAAAATAGAGAGATTCTCTTTTTTTATACTTAGTTGAAGCTAGATCATAAACATCCACTATGCTGGGATGTGTTAAGGTTTGTAATATATGATATTCTTTTTTAAATCGGGTACAGAATATGGGTTCAGAGGTTTTTAATAACTTTAAGGCTAAAGTTTTTCCTGTGTTTTTGTCAGATACATTGTATACGATGTTACTATTTGTTTCGGAGATTTTGCTTATAATATTATATCTATTATCTATCCTCATATATAAGGCAATTTACAGCATTATAGTGGAAATGTCAATATAAATCTTGCTGTCTTACAAGGAAGACCGCTGACTGCTGACCACAGACCGATGATAGATGGAGGACGACCACTGAGTTTATCCTGGGAGATAACAAAGGATGGAGGGATCCCAAAAGAGAAAGCTCCTATAAGGCAAGCGAGGGACGAGTGTGGAAAGTATGATAGGTATAAGGGATGCTTGATGCTGGTTAGAAGACAGAAGCAAAGTGCTAAGAGCATAGGGCAGAGGGAATTTTGTAAAACACAAAGATTGCTTCAGTATTTAATATGAAAGTATATTCGCAATGACGAACTTGGGAAGATGAAGACCTGCAATTTTTGAGAGAAGATTGGGTTGCAAAGCGAAGCTGATACTGCGCTTACTGCAAAGACGGAGTCTGATACTCCGATAAAACAAAACTAAACTAACGTTAATAACGAAATCTGTATCCAGAATCAAGGATCAGCATTTAAACTACTTGTACAGGTTTGTCAATTGTCTATTCTTTTTCAATAATTTGTTCAACATTTTGGAGTAGTTCGTCGGGTGTATAAGGTTTCTGAAGGAACTGAAATCCTTTTTCTATAATAATAGCTCTCTGGGATTTGTCATCTGCATAGCCGCTGCTGAACAGAACTTTAAGTTCTGGTTTTTGTGATAGGAGTTTATCTACAAGTTGAATACCGTTTTCACCAGGCATAACTACATCGCTGAAAACAAGATGAAATTCTCCTTTTTCTTTATTAAAAATAGCCAAAGCTTCCTGTGAATTGGATGCTTCTAATACAATATAACCGTTTTCACGAAACACCCTTGAAGCTAATTCTCGAACTATTTCCTCATCCTCAACAACCAGAATCCTCCTGCCACAACCATCAAACTGTTCTTTCTTAATTGTCTTCCTTGTTTCTTCCTCTGGCTTTTCGGAGGTTACAGGGAAGTAAATCTTTAGGGTTGAGCCATGTCCTGGCTTACTCTCTACATTTATCCATCCTTCATGCTGTTTGACAATACCGTAGACTACGGATAAACCAAGTCCAGTACCTTTTCCTATTTCCTTTGTACCAAAGAAGGGTTCAAACATCCGATGGATCCCATCTTGATCCATACCGACTCCTGTATCAGTAAGAGTAAGACAGACAAACTTTCCGGGATGTGAATAGGGAATAGATTTGCATTCGTCTTCATTAAGGATTATATTCTCAGTACTTATTGTGAGTTTTCCGCCCTCTGGCATAGCATCTTGTGCGTTTGTCACCAGATTGATTATTATCTGGTTAATAAGACCTGAATCGGCATTCACTTTTTCTAATGCTGGATCAAGCAGAACAATAAGTTTGATATTCTCACCGAGTAGATTTTGAACCATACGGTGAATACTCGAAATTGTGTTATTTATGTCCAGGACTTTCATTTGAACTTCATATCTAAGACTAAAGGTTAGAAGTTGAGTACTTAAAGAAGCAGCTTTCTTTGCAGCCTTTTTTATTGATTCAATGTCTTTACGTAGTGAAGGTTGGTTACCGATCTGGTAGAGAAGTAGATCACTAAAACCCATGATGCCAGTTAGCAGGTTATTGAATTCGTGAGCTACACCTCCAGCCAATCTTCGGATTGCTTCCATTTTCTGTGTCTCGAAGAGCAGAGACTGTACTTTTTCTTTATCCTTCTCCAATTGCTTACGCTGTGTAATATCTTCTATAATACCATCAAAATATTTCACTTCTCCTTTTTCGTCTTTCACTGCCACTGCAGATACTGAAGCTATCAGGAGAGTTCCATCCTTCCTTTTTAGTTTTATTTCTTCATTTATGGCAAATCCGTGTCTAGACATGTTCTTGCTAAACTTTTTCCTATCTTCAGGATTTTGGTATAGCTCCGAAACATTTAGTTTTAGAAATTCTTTTTTATTCTTATAGCCAAACATTTTAATGATTGCTGGGTTGGCTTCAATAAACTTACCTTCCTGTCCAGATGTGTTCCTGTATATTCCAACGTTGATATTTTCTGTTAAGGTTCGATATTTTTTCTCACTCTCCTTTAATTTACTTTCTATCTTGTGTTTGTAAAGAGCAATGTCAATAGTGGATTTTAAATCATTTTCTTCAAATGGCTTGATAATATAGCCGAACGGCTCTGTTATTTTGGCTCGTTCCAGGATTGTATCGTCTGCATAGGCAGTTAGATATATAATAGGTATGTTGAAACGATCTTTGATTTTCTTTGCTGCATTCACACCATCAATTTCGTCCCCTAAGACAATATCCATCAAAACTAGGTCTGGTTTCAACTTGTTAGTTTTTTTTATTGCCTCCTCTCCGGAGGTGACAATATCACAGACATTATAGCCCATGTCATTCAGTGTATTTTTTATATCCTTTGCTACGATTAATTCGTCTTCAACTACAAGTATTCGTACATTTTCCATTTCTTACTTAATTTTATGTTTTGGTTCTCCTTATATACTAAGAAAGCAATAACATAATACGACCAATAGTAACAAACAAATCATTAAGTGTCAAGAAAATTAACATTCCATTAGCTTTACCACTTTTCATCTTTCACGTATTCTCATTATGTCGTTGTAAAATATTAATGCAACAAGAAGGATGAGGATTGTAAAGCCAATTTGCTGAATTATCATATACTGTCGTTCAGTTGGTCTTTTCCTTATCAGTTTTTCTATGCCGAAGATGAGAATATGACCCCCATCAAGTGGAGGGAAAGGAATAAGGTTAAATATAAAAAGATTGATGGAGAGCAGAGCCATAAATCCAAGATAAAATTGCAAACCCCATCGAGCTGACTCACCTGCAAGTTGAAAGATTGCGATAGGTCCACCAAGTGTTTTAGGTGAAATTTGTCTTCTAAATAACATAACGATAACTGAGATAATCAATTCTATACTTTCCTTTGTTCTTACATAACCTTCTCTTAGTGAACCAAAAAATCCAAATCTTAACTTCTCAGTCTTGGCAATTACACCAAGGAATCCCACTTGTTTTGTTTCTCCATTTTCCTGGATTTTATGTATTTTGGGAATAACAATTCCCTTGATGATTTTTCCGTCTCTAATCCACTCAATCTCAAGCTCTTTTCCTGGACTTGATGCTACTTCTGTTCGCATATCCTCAAAACTTTTTATTTCTTTTTTGTTTATTGTTACAAGCCTATCACCCTTTTTTAGTCCCAGATTGTATGCAGGACTGTTTCTTTCAACAATTCCTATGACAGGTTCTATCATAGGAGTAAATGGAAACTCTTCTTCGGTGGTTTGAACATAATTCACTGTAAACAGGCTGTCTCCACGTTTAATAAGAAAATTAAGTGAATCAGCAGTATTTTCAATAATTACTGAGATTTCATACCAGTTACGAACCTCCTTGTTGTTCAATGTAATAATTTCATCCCCCTTTATAACTCGCTCTTCCAAAGGTGGGTGACCATGGACAGATTCTATGGATGTTCCAGGTGTCATATCAAGACCAAATGAAAAGACGATAAAAAAGTAGATAATAAAAGCAAGAACAAGATTAAGAAATGGTCCAGCTAAAACTACAAATGTTCTGACAAGAATAGATTTTGAGAAGAATTCATCCTTATCTCCTTTTAACTCACCAGGCTCCATTCCTTTCATCTTTACATAACCGCCAAGGGGAAAAAGAGATAGAGCATATTCTGTCCCTCGAAAGCGAATTCCAAGAAGTTTTGGTCCGAGACCAATTGAAAATCTAATAACTCCAATACCGGTACTTTTTGCTGCAATAAAATGTCCAAATTCGTGGCTTATCACCATCACAGTGAAAAGAAACAAACCTGCTATTATTGTAAGTATCATTGGCTTTTACAATAGATCGAAGACAGACGACCGAAAACAGCAGCAATACCAAGTTATTGAAGTTATTTGAGTCATTTTAGTGCAATTTCCTGATTTCTAAGCCTTCGGTCCTGAGCTCAGGGGCAAGGGATTTCTCAATTTTGTCCGTTAAGAACATTTTTCTTCTTTGCCTGCGGTCTGTGGTCGGCGGTTTTAGGTCTAATATTGTTAACTTGCTTTTCTGCTTCCTTTCTTGCCCAGTTCTCTGCTTCTTTTATCTCTTCTATTGTTGGATCCTTAATGGATGAATGTTTGTTTATAATAGAATTTATTATTTCTGTTATTTTGTTTAAGGGTATTTTTTCACTTAGAAAAGCATCAACAAGGACTTCGTTGGACGCATTTAGAACAGCTGTTGTTGTTCCACCTTTTTCTATTGCGCGATATGCAAGTGATAGTGCTAATATCGCAGTAGCAGTTGGTGGCTCAAATGTGAGAGAAGCAATCTCTGTTAGGTCAAGAGGTTTTGTAATCGATTGTTTTCTTTCAGGGAAAGTGAGCGCGTATTGGATAGGAAGAGCCATATCTGGATTAGATAGTTGAGCAATTATTGAGCCATCAACAAATTCTACAGCTGAGTGAATTATGCACTGTGGATGGATAACTACGGAAATATCTTGTGCAGGTACATTGAACAAGAAATGAGCTTCAACAATCTCCAAAGCCTTATTCATCATAGTTGCAGAATCAACAGTTATTTTCTTGCCCATTCGCCATACAGGGTGATTTAGGGTATCTTCAATTGTCACATTGCTTAAATCCTTTCTTTTTCTAAAAGGACCACCTGATGAGGTAAGTATTATTCTTTTAATTGTTGAGTCTGCTCTTCCATTTATGCATTGGAAGATTGCTGAATGTTCACTATCCACTGGAATTATCTCGGATTTGTTATTTTTCAGTTCTTCCATAATAATCTGTCCGAAGGATACAAGTGTTTCCTTATTGGCGAGCGCTATCCTTTTTCCTTTTCTAACAGCTATAAGTGTGGGAAGAAAACCAGCGGAACCTATAATCGCATTTAGTAGCAAATCCAGTTTTTCTAATTCAGCAATCTCGCAGAGACCTTCCTCTCCTGAGAGAATCTTTATTCGAGTTCCTTTTAGTTTTTCTTCGAGTATTGATATTTTCTCATTATTGACTAATGCAACAACCTGAGGATGATAATGAAGTGCCTGTTGTACAAGAAGGTTAACATCACTGTAGCAGGAAAGTGCATATGGAACATATTCTTTGCCGAGATTTTCAAGAACTCGCAAGCTGTTTCTTCCTATGGAACCTGTTGAACCAAGGATTGCTATACGTTTCATTCTATCTTTGTGCAAAAAATCTTAGATAATAATAGACAAATGGAGCTACAAAAAGAATGCTGTCAAAACGATCAAGAATTCCGCCATGTCCTGGAATATGAAGAGCAGAATCTTTGACTTTTGCATCACGCTTTATAAGAGATTCGACAAGGTCGCCTACTTGAGCCAGAGCTGAACCAAAAAGCGCGAGTACAATAACATCGAAATTTGTAAGATAGTTGAGTTTGAATATTTTCTGATATGAAAACAAGAAGATAAGGGATAGAATAAAACCTCCAAGTGCACCTTCCCAGGTTTTAGAAGGACTAATTCTCTCAATAAGATTTCTTCTACCAAACTTCCTGCCAACGAAAAATGCACCAGTATCATATCCCCATGCAATGAAGAAAGGAATAAGTACATACGTCGCACCAAGGTAATAAGGTCGCCCAGTTACGGTTGGTAGTTCCCTCAAGAATATGAGGTGGCAAAGTAACCAGGAAACATAAAGTATTCCAAATATTGTTGTCCCAACATGGTTTATCGCCTGGTTCTGATCTTTTCTGAATAGTTCAGAGGTTGAGAGGACCATAACGAGAAGAGTAAATATGAAATATGTAAAAACATAGCTCTGGAAATATGCAATAAGTCCGAGAATAATTGCTGCGGTAATACCAGTCTTTTTATATGGTCTCATATCCTTTGCTCGGAGAATTTCATAAAACTCAAATGTACCAACGAAGATTCCAAGCTCTATAAGAAAAAGGTAATAGACTCCACCTTTTAACGAAATGTAAATTAATGAGGGAATAAAAAGGAATGCAGTAATTAGCCTATAAGTAATATTCTTCTTTTTACTCAATGATTCCGCCAAATTTTCTTTCTCTTTTCTGATAGTGTGCGATTGCTTTAAGCAGGTGTCTTTTTCTAAAATCCGGCCAGAGGATTTTTGTTATCCAGAGCTCGCTATACGCTGATTCCCAGACAAGGAAATTGGATAATCTGAGTTCTCCACTGGTTCTTATGATAAGATCTGGATAAGGAATACTGTCATCATATAAAAAGTTTCTGAAATTATCTACAGTTATTTTAATATTATTATGATTATTTAAATTTTCAAGTATCTTCTTAGTAGCATCAACTATCTCTTGGCGACCACCATAATTTAAGGCAAGGACTAGAACTAATCCAGTATTTTTAGAGGTTACACTAATTGAATTTGCAAGCGATTTTCTCACTTTCAAAGGAAGTTGTTTGATACGACCTATGGCCTTTATTTGAACATTGTTCTTATGTAATTCATCTAACTCGGAGTGAAGGAGTGTTTCCAGCATTTCCATTAGGCCATTCACTTCAATTTTGGGTCTTCTCCAATTTTCAGTCGAGAACGTGTAAAGTGTGAGGAATTGAATTCCAATCTTTGATGAAGCTCTTACAATAGCACGAACGGATTCAATTCCAGCATGGTGTCCCATGATTCTCGGAAGCCCTTTTCTATCCGCCCACCTGCCATTACCATCCATAATGATACCAATGTGTTTTGGAATCTCGGATGGATTAATACCATATTTTAGCATTAAATCATCTTTCATCAGTTAATCAGATTTCCATTATTTCTTTGTCTTTTTCTTCTACAATTCTGTCAATATTTGCTATGTATTCGTCTGTAATTTTTTGAATTCCCTTCATTCCTCTTTGTGAATTGTCCTCTGAGAAATCTGCGGATTTTTCACCCTTTTTGAGTTCATCGTTGCATTCCCTTCGTACATTGCGGACTGCGATCTTTCCTTCTTCTCCAAGTTTCTTCACGAGTTTAACAAGTTCCTTTCTTCGTTCTTCTGTCAATGGAGGGATTGGTAACCTTATTACCTTACCATCATTATTTGGTGTGAGTCCAAGGTCAGACTGAAAAATAGCTTTCTCTATATCCGGAAGGAGATTTTTATCCCAGGGTTGAATCAAAAGTAGCCTTGCTTCAGGAATACCAATATTCGCAATTTGTTTGAGGGGTACCTTCGAACCATAACACTCAACTTTGATTCCTTCAAGTAGTGCAGTTGTTGCTTTACCAGTTCTTATCCTAACAATTTCATTTCTAACTGCCTCAACGCTTTTTTTCATTTTCTCACTCGCTTTATTTTTAATATCCTTGATGTTCATTTTTCCTCCTGATTATAACATTCATCACAGTCTGTCAGAGATAATGGTGCCTAACTTCTTTCCGGTCAAAATTTTATACAGATTCCCTCTCTCTAAAATATTAAAGACATGTATGGGTAAGTTATTTTCCATTGCAAGTGAAAAGGCTGTAGTATCCATAACCTCGAGACGTTTTTTTATAACATACTTATAAGACGCTTTTTTAATGAATTTAGCGTCCTTAAATTTATTCGGGTCTTTGTCATAGATCCCTTTCACTTTTGTGCCTTTAAGGATTATTTCTGATTCTGTTTCTATTGCTCTTAAAACAGCAGCTGTGTCTGTGGTAAAGAATGGATTTCCTGTACCACATGCGAAAATTACAATTATTCCTTTTTCAAGGTGTCTTAATGCTCTCCTTCTTATGAATGGTTCGGACAGTTCAGCAACATTTATTGCACTCATAACCCTTGTAGGAAGGTTTTCTTCCTCAAGTATGTTTTGGAGCAGTAAAGAATTTATTAATGTTGCCAACATCCCCATATGATCTGCGCTAACTCTCTCAGCTGCAAAATGTTTAACAGCTTCTTTACCCCTGAAAATATTTCCCCCACCAATAACTATCCCTATTTCAACATTAAGATTATATGCATCTGAAATCTCTTTTCGCAAATGATGAACTGCAGATTTTGAAAAACCAAATGACTTGTCACCAGCGACCATCTGTCCACTTAGCTTCAGAAGGACCCTTTTATATTTTGATACCATACGAACTCAGCTCCATTCATTCCTGTTCTCCAATACGGAATCTTGAAAACCTTCTAACAGTTATATTTTCACCAAGTTTGCTTATGTACTCCTTGATATAATCTTCTATAGTAATATTTGAGTCCCTAACAAAGGGTTGTTTCAAGAGGCACACCTCTTTGAAAAATTTTGTAAGCTTCCCTTCAATAATCTGTAAAATTATGTTCTCGGGTTTTCCCGAATTTTCTAACTGGGTTCTGTAAATGGATTTTTCTCTTTCAAGTATCTCCTGTGAAATCTCTTCCTGTTTTATTGAAATGGGGTTTGATGCAGCGACCTGCATTGCAATGTCTCTAGCCAGTTTCTTAAAATCATCGGTTTTTGCAACAAAATCAGTCTCGCAGTTAAGTTCTACAAGGACACCAAGTCTAGCTCCAGGATGTATATAGGATTCTATTATGCCTTCTTCAGTCCTTCTCATTAATTTCGTTTCTGCTTTTGCAATACCTTGTTTTCTTAAATGTTGGATAGCATTATCAATATCTCCACCTGCAGCCTCAAGTGCCTTTTTGCAATCCAAGACACCTGCATCTGTCCGCTCTCTAAGTTCTCTGATTTTTTCAATTGGGACAACCATACTTTCAACTCCTTCCTTTATTTTCGAGATGTCTTTTTAGGTTTTTCTTTCTTCAGTAATTCTTTCTGTTGGACTTTTGTAGGTTTTTTACGCACAATCTTTACTACTTTTCTCTTTGGCACTGGTTTCTTCTTTTTAGGAGGTTCTTTTTCCTTTTTTACTACTTTTCTAGCCTCTTTCTTTTGTGGTTTTTCTTTTCGTTTCTCTTTTTCTTTCTCCTCTTGCTCCTTTTTTTCAGATTCGGCGAGTTGTTTGCCATCAATAACTGCCTGTCCGATGATTGATGTTATTAGTTTAATAGACCTGATAGCGTCATCATTTGCAGGGATAGGTGTTCTTACTAAATCGGGATCGGTGTTTGTATCTACAATTGCAATTACAGGTATACCAAGAATATTAGCTTCATGGACTGCAATGTATTCTCTCTTAATATCTATTACATATATAAGATCTGGCAAGGATTTAAGTGTCTTCACGCCACCCAGGATTTTCTCCATTTTCTGCATCTTTCTCGTAAGAGAAAGAGCCTCCTTTTTGGGTAAAGCATCCAAATGCCCACCTTCTTTTTTTGTATCATAATCTGCCAATCTATCAATTGTTCTTCGGATGGTTCTAAAGTTGGTCAACATTCCACCAAGCCATCTTTCACAAATGTAGAAAGCACCACATCTCGTTGCTTCTTCTCTAATGATATCACGTGCTTGTCTCTTTGTACCAACAAAAAGAATTGTTTTTGAATTGCTTACTTTTTCTACTATTTCTGTATAAGCTCTCTCAAGCATTCTGACAGTTTTCTGCAGGTCGATTATGTAGATCCCATTTTTTTCTCCAAAAATAAACTTCTTCATTTTTGGATTCCACCTGCTTACCTTGTGGCCAAAATGCGAACCTGCCTCAAGTAAATCTTTCATTGTAACCAAAGGAAACCCCCTTTTTTAGTTTTTACCTCCATTCCATTCATTTCATAAAGAGCCCTGATAATGGGAACCTCTTATGATCGGGGAATGTGTGAAATATTTTGCTTAACGTTTAGAGAACTGAAATCTCTTTCTTGCTTTTACTCTTCCGTACTTTTTTCTCTCAACTTCCCTGGAATCTCTTGTTAAGAGTCCAGCAGACCTGAGAGTTTTCCTGAGATCGGGATCATATTTTAATAAAGCCCTTGCAATTCCGAGCATTAAGGCACTCGCCTGTCCACTTTTACCACCACCGCTTACTTTTGCTATAACATCCATTTTGCCAAGTATATCGGTGACTTTGAAAGGCTTAACAACTATAGTCTCGAGCCCAGGTCTATGGAAATATTCTTGCATGAATTGTCCGTTTACAATAATTTTTCCTTTACCTTCATGAATTCTTACCTTTGCAACTGCTTCTTTTCTTGAACCTGTTGCAGAATACCTGTTTTTTTGCAATGTATCACCCCCCTTCTGTTGAAAAATCAGAATATCTAAATCCGATTGACGAAGGAATACCTAATTCCGAAACTCCAAATTCTAACATCTTTTTGTCGATTCTCATTCTAAAATATGAAGAATCAATTGTCATCTTGTGATTGATATTTTCCTTATTCATCATTGATGTTTCGTCATTTATTCGCCTCACTCTGTTTCCTCGTTCATTGTCCTTGAAAAGCTTAGTTTTGGGTAATGTTTGTCATTAGGATTTCGAACTTCGTAATTTCTCGTATTTCATAACTTTAGTACTTCCGGGTTTTGAGCATTGTGTGGTTGTTTAATGTCCTTGTATACCTTTAATCTTCTAAGCATCCTTGTTCCCAGTTTATTCTTTGGAAGCATTCCTTTGACTGCTAATCTTATTACCCTATCCGGGTGTCTGCTTAACATATCCTTTGCTTTTATTTCCTTTAAGCCACCGACGTAACCAGAATGTCTGTAATAGATTTTTTTCTCTCTTTTCTGTCCTGAGAGAAATACATCTTTAGCATTAATAACAATAACAAAGTCACCATTATCCACATGTGGTGTGTAAAAAGGTTTTTCTTTTCCAGATAATATTGTTGCTATTCTTGTTGCCAATCTTCCAAGTGTCTTCCCCTGTGCATCAACTAAATACCATTTTCTTTTAACATCCTCTTTTCTTAAAGAAAGAGTTTTCATTTAAAACCTCCTGCAAAACATAGAACAATTAGCAAATATTAAATATCTGCTCACTAAATGAACAACTTCTAATAATATCATATATTGTCTAATTTGTCAAGTATTTTGAGATATAACAATTCTTCGACGCTGATTTCACTGATATCCGCTGAAATATTTCGTAATTAAGTCATTAACTTAATGTGTTTTGAATAAATGGGTATCTTTCAAGTATATGAAAGAATTTATCTTTAATTAGGTTAAGTGCTTTGTCGGTGTTAGCTTCAAATCTCAGAACTAGAACAGGTTGGGTGTTTGATGCACGCAGAAGGCCCCATCCATCAGAAAAAGAAACCCTTACTCCGTCAATATCTATTATTTCATTGTCCTTCTCAAGAATCGATTTTACTTCCTCGACAACCTTGAATTTCTCTGAATCTGGACAGGCTACCCTGATTTCAGGAGTTACAAAATATGATGGGATTTCGTCAACAAGCTGAGAGAATTTCTTTTGAGTCTTTGATAATAACTCAGCTAATCTTAATGAAGCGAAGATAGCGTCATCGAATCCATAGTAGTTATCAGCAAAAAACATATGTCCGCTCATTTCACCAGCAAGAGGTGCATTCTCTTCTTTCATCTTTGCTTTAATAAGAGAATGCCCTGTTTTCCACATAATAGGAACACCACCCTTTTCTTTCACATGCTCAATCAGACCTTTTGAACACTTTACTTCACAGATAATCTTCGCTCCAGGCATCTTTTTTAAAACCTCATTTGAATAGATAGCAAGCAGTTTGTCTCCCCAGATAATTCTACCGGTCTCATCAATTGCTCCTATTCTGTCAACATCTCCATCAAATCCAATTCCGAGGTCTGCTTTTGATTCCTTTACTTTTTGTATCAAATCATGAAGAAATTCCGGGATAGTTGGATCAGGAAGGTGGTTAGGGAATGAGCCATCAGGTTCTGCAAAGAGAATTTCGAATTCAACAGGTAGTTTTTTATACAACTTTTCTACAATCGGTCCAGCAGTCCCATTTCCTGCATCAAAGATTATCTTAAGCTTTCTTTGACCCAGGGAAACCCTTGAAATAATATCATTTAGATATTCCTTGACTATCTCTTTCTGTTCATAAGTTCCTTTTCCTTCCCTAAAATTGAGTTTTTCAGAAATCTTTCTTAGTTTTTGTATATCATCACCATAAATGGTACTCTTTCCAACAAGTATCTTTAATCCATTATACTGCTCTGGATTATGGCTCCCCGTTATTACAACTCCACCATCGACATTATACTTATGTACTGCGAAGTAGAGCAAAGGAGTTGGGATCTCCCCAAAATCAACAACACTTATGCCAGTCGAAAGTAATCCTTTAACAAAGCTATCCTTAATTCTTTTAGAGCTTAGTCTTATATCCATTCCTATTGCAATAATTTTTGATTGGTCAGGTAGGAGCGTGCCGTAAGACTTGCCCAACATTTCAATTACTTCATCAGTCAGGTCAATATCAGCTATACCTCTTATATCATATGTTCTGAAAATTTCAGGATTTATTTCGGTTCTTTTCATAGATGCAGTACTATATTAAATTTCACATCTTGTCAATAGTTTTCTTGGAAATCAAAGATTTCTGATTAGATAGATTCAATCACAATTACAAAAGTTTCGTTTTGATTATTAATAGCATTATTATCGTTATTTTCGCTATCAAATACTATTAACAATTGACTATTAACTATTTACTATAATCTAATCTCTGTCCTCTTCAGTTAGCATCTTTTCACTTGACAGGAACGATTATCTTGTGGTAAAAGAAATAAGATGATTGCTAACATCCTAATGAAAAGCTTGATGTTTGAATCTGTGTAATCAGGTATAATATTTTCTGTTAGTGCACCTGAATATTGTACCAGGAGGTCGGTATTGATAAAACTGTATAATACGCTTACAGGTAAAAAGGAAGACTTTAAGTCGCTTGAAGAGGGGAAAGTAAAGATGTATGTATGTGGTCTAACAGTTCAGGATCGACCACATATAGGACACTTCAGGGCATTTATTACTGCTGATATCCTAAAAAGGTATTTTGAATACGACGGTTTTGATGTTACGCTTATAATGAATTTTACGGATATTGATGATAAGCTTATTGAGAAGCAGAATGAAACTGGTGAGGATTTCAGGCAGATTGCGAGAAGGATTATTGATGAATATTTTGTAAATACTGATAGACTTAACATAAAAAGAGCAGATTTTTACCCTGAGGCAACAAAACATATACAGGAAATTCAGGAATTCATTTCAAGATTGATAGAAAAAGACCTCGCATACGTCTCAGGTAATGATGTATATTATGATGTTTCGAAATTCAAAGGATATGGAAAGCTTTCCGGGAAGAAACTGGAAGACCTTCGAGCAGGCGCAAGGGTGGAACCTGATAAAAATAAAAGAAACCCTGTTGATTTCGTCGTATGGAAAGGTGCAAAAGCGGATGAGCCTTGGTGGGAGAGCCCATGGGGGAGAGGTAGACCTGGTTGGCATATAGAATGTTCTGCTATGAGCATACACTATCTTGGTGAGACCTTTGACATACATGGTGGCGGAGCAGACCTTATCTTTCCTCATCACGAGAACGAAATAGCACAGAGTGAAGGTGTAACAGGAAAGCAATTTGCTAGGTACTGGGTTCACAATGGAAGATTGAATCTTAAGGGTGAAAAGATGTCGAAGTCTATCGGCAATGTTGTTCTTATCAGCAATATCCTTGAAACCTATAAGCCGGATGTAGTAAGATTATATCTTCTTTCCACACATTACAGAAGTCCTTTAGATTACTACGAAGAGAGGCTGAAGGAACAACAAGGTGGGTATGAAAGATTGAATCAAATCCTCTTCCTTCTATCCCAGACAAAAGGTGAAGAGGGTGAGATACACAAGGAGATAATAGATGAATTCAAGAAAGTAATGGATGATGACTTCAATACACCAAAGGCACTTTCTGTCATATACTCCTATACAAGGGATGTTTTTGAAACAATGAAGACTAATCCTGACGTGAAATGGATTCTGAGTGCAAAGCGAACACTGAAAGAGATGCTCAGTGTTCTGGGTCTTTTTGAATCAACTGAAGGAGGTTTCATACAGCAGGATGAAAACCTTATTGAACTGCTTTTGCAATTACGTTCTGATTTACGGGAAGAAAATCTCTATGAACTATCTGATAAAATACGAAAGGGATTGAAAAACCTTGGTATTGAAATTGAAGATACATCAAGTGGCAGCAGATGGAAAAGGGTATGAATGTTCTGCCTCTCAAGAGTGGGGTAATATATGGTCCTGTTGACTCAAGAAGACTTGGGCGGTCTCTCGGAATAAATCTCTCTCCAATAAATTCTAAGTTGTGCTCCTTTAACTGTGTCTACTGTCATTACGGATGGACAGAACGCATAACAAAAGATGCAACAAAATATATTGAGGACTTTCCAAAGAAAGAAGCAGTTTTGTCAACATTAAGAGGAGAGCTTACTTCCATTGCAAAACCTGAATATATCACTTTTTCAGGAAACGGTGAACCCACTCTACATCCTGAGTTTGAGAGTATTGTTAGTGGGGTCAAGATGATAAGGGATGAACTTTCGCCAGGGACACCTCTGGCTCTGCTTTCCAACACATCAATGTTCAATAGTGCATCTGTAAAAAGAGCTCTTTCAATGATTGATGTAAAAATAGTAAAACTTGATGCAGGGAGGGAAGAAACTTTTCAGCAAATGAATAAACCTGTTGAAGGTGTTTCTTTGAAAGACATTATTGAGTCGTTAAAAAACGAGAAAGAGTTTATTGTTCAGACTATTTTTATAAAAGGAAGTATAGACAATACAGAAGAAAGCAATCTTTCAGAGTGGATAAGTATTCTGTCTTCTATTTTACCAGAAAAAGTGCAAGTATACTCAACTGATCGCCCTGTACCCAAGGTAGGGATAGTAAAAGTCGAGAGAGAGGAACTCGAAAAGATAGCAGAAAGAGTAGAAGAAAAAACTGGTATCCCCGTGGAAGTCTTTTCAGTGCGAGATAGAGAAAGTTATGAGCGTAATTAGTGTTTTGTAAATTATTACCATAAACCCCAGTTTGTTTATTATTAAGATCTGTAATACACTATACTATACGTTTAAAGTTGAGAGGCAAGATGCCCCTTCTGCGTTAAAACTTCGGTGGGCTGTTTTCCGCTGAAGCCTTGGCGTAAGCGGGCTCACCTGTTGTTTTTATGAATTTTCGAAATTTCCATTTTCCATTTTCGGATCTTCCTGTTTTCACTTTTCAGTCTTTGGATTCTAATCTTTGGAAACTCGGTTACAGTTGTTCTATGCAAATAAATATTTTGTTATTTCCATTATTAATCCACTTACAAGAGGAAGGATCAAGTTATCATCAACACCAAAAGGAAATAGTTCCACGATAGAAGCCCCTACAGCACCACAAATTAATACTCCCAGAGGGAGATCTGGTATAAGAAAAGATATTATAATGCATATTATTAGACAGGCTAGACTCCCTTCCAGAGTCTTTTCACCAAATAATGATATCTTACCGAATTTAGTTCCAACAAAATATGCTACCGTGTCACCAACAGAAAGAAAAGCGAGCGATGCTATAGCAACTGGTTTTGAGAAGAGAAATACGGATAGAAACGCAGAAAGCAAATATGTTGATGCACCTGTGAATATTCTCTTTTCCTTTTCCCATAATAATTTTTCAAAGATGCGATAGAATAGTCTTCCAAATGGTTTTATTTCAAGCCTCAAAACATCAACCAAATAAGAAAAGATAGTTAAAGAGAAAAGGAAAATCAGCATTTCTTTCCTTAAAAGATGTATGTACAATATTGGAAAGAATGCAGTTAATAGATGAAGAAATTTTCTCAGTTTTATACCCCTGCTTAGTTTTTTCATCTTTCGCCTCTTTGTATGTTTAGTTTCATTGCAAACATGAATGCAACTATACTTGCAAGTATAGACACAATGAAAAGGGTGTTAAAAGAAATATAGTCAATCAATAATCCACCAACAATAGGAAGAAAAAGGATAGGTGTTATCATTGTATTCATAAATCCGACATAAGTAGGTCTTCTCTCATCTGGTGATATGTCAAGGAGTGCATTTGGAAAGCCCAACCAGAGACCCTGGATAGATGCACCAAGAAGGAAAAAGATAAAGAGATCGAAATAAAGAGTAACAGGGAATAACCAGGTTATCAGAATAAGGCTTGGTGGGAGGATACTAACGACTGAAGCTCCTCGCAAGACATAGTGGTTTCCTTTGTGGTTACTTAGGTTTCCCCAAAGCAGGTTTGAAATGATTGCCCCAAAGGTTTGTGTAGAGACGAAGAGGCCAACAGTACTAAGTTCGATACCATGGTGATACTTTATAAAAATTATGTAGAATGGAATTGCCATTGCATTAACACCTAATGCAATCCTCAGAAAAAAGAGGTTCTTAAATCTACTATCCTTTTTCAGGATATCCATACCTTTTCGGAAAAAAACAGAGAATCTTTTTCTTTCTTTTGTTACTTTTTTACTTGCTGGTTCCTTTATCAAGCAGAAGGAGAGAAAAGCCATTGACATGAAAAGTGTTGCTACAAGAAAGAGAATTCCAAAGTTTAGTGGATAGGTAAACTTTTTAATAATATATCTTACAAAAAAGCCTGCAAGAACACCCAGACTTCCACCTATTCCCATTCTCCATGCCCATAAACTTCCTCTTCTGTTTGAGGGGAAAACTTTACCAAGGATATCCATAAATGATATTCCTGAGATTCCACCTGCAATAGAGTATGTGGCAAAGAGGATAATAAAAAGTGAAAGGAAACCTATCCTTGGGATCCCTGAAAACAGTATAATAAAAATGGAAATGACTAAGATACAAATTGATCGAAGGATTGCCATCTTAATGTAAAGAGGTTTTTTCTTTTTTTTATGCTCTATAAAATTTGCAACGAATATTTGGGGTAGTGGCCAACCTGCTGCCTCAATGCTGTTCACTATTCCTATAAAGAACTTGGATGATGTTAATGTGTTTATGAATAGAGGAAGTACAGTTGAACCTCCGATAAATGCACAGGCAATGTTGTAAAAAACGCCATTCATTATTGCAAAATAGTAATTTTTCTTAAAACTACGATTTCCAAAATGCGCTGATTGTTTCAAAAAAGTCCTCCTCATAGTAGGAAATATCGATATTTGTTGGTAGAGATTTGAAGAATATTTCTCCATAATTCCTTTTGACAAGTCGATTATCAAGAATTAGTATTATACCTCTATCATCTTTTGTCCTGATGAGTCTTCCGAAACCCTGACGGAGTTTAATCACTGCTTCGGGGATATACAATTTCTCAAAAGGATTTAGTCCCTCTGATTCTATATACTCTGCTCTTGCTTCAGTAATGGGCTCTTTTGGTGAAGAAAAGGGGAGTTTTATAATAATGAGAGCCTCAAGTGCTTCTCCAGGGACATCAAAACCCTCCCAGAAACTGTAAGTTCCAAACAAAATAGAATTCTTAGTATTTTTAAACTCCTTCGTAATAACGGTTCTCGAACCCGATCTTCCCTGGGCTAACAGAATAATATTATTCTGATGCAGTGTTTCAATCAGTTGCTCATAGACCATGTTAAGAAGTCGATAGGAAGTGAAAAGAACTAATGTTCCTTTTCGTGCAGAAAGTATGACCCTTTGTAGAATATCAACAACATCCATTAGGAATTCATTTTTCTGAGGACTCGCAATAAAAGCCGGAATAATCGCGAGTACCTGTTTTTTAAAATCAAAAGAAGAACCCAAAGCGAATTCATTGACTCTTTCGATTGCTGATAGACCAACATTTTCTTTGAAATAATTAAAACTGTTCTCAACAAGAATGGTTGCTGAAACAAGCACTGCTGTTTTAAGGTTACTAAAAAGATTCTCTCTCAATACATCTGAAACGACAATGGGCGCGGAAACCAGTTTTGCGTTTTTACTATCATTATATGCCTCAGCCCAGAAGCAACTATTTTTACCATTGCAGGAGAGGATGCACTTAAAATTATCAACAATTTCCTGTGACTCTTTGTGTGTTTTAGTAACTTCCTCAGCAATTTCTCTGCCTGTTATAGGTTTACCATCACCTTCGTATATTTTTATAAACTTCATTAAAAGGTTATTAATGATTTGAAGATTAGAGCAGAACTCTTCTTTTGACTGCTTGATTTTCTGAATTAATAAACTGTCTTCTTTGAGGCGAAGTTTGCCAGTATATTCGGAATCCTTAACTGCATCTGTTATTGTTTCAAAGATTTCTGTGAATAAATTCATCGACCTTTTTACTAATTCAGTGGCATTATTTAAGTCAGACAATGATATAGTCTTATTCTTTTTTCCAAGGATAGTGATAGTGTTTTCCATTTTAACCAGGAGTCCTTTTTTTCCTCTGTGGAGTCTATCGAGAAGACCTTTTAATTGCCAGTATGTAACGGTTGTTCCCAGAAAATCGGTTGCAGCTTTTTTAAGGTTATGTGCCTCATCGATTATTAACCTGTTATATTCACCGAGAATCTTCTGCTCGGAAATTAAATCAGAAAAAAGCAGGGAATGGTTAATTACAACAATATTTGCCTTCTGTGATCTTCTTCTTATCCCTGTTAAGTAACAATCATCAAAATATGAGCACTTATTCATCTCACAGTCGGTTGTATCACATGAGATCTTTGACCAGAGAGATAGGTTGCTACTTTGCCAGAAAGAGCTGTTCTCTGAAATATCTCCTGTTTTGGATAACTCGTGCCAGATAATAAGGTTTAACAATGATTCTCTTTCATCTTTGTTAAGTGAGCTAAATCCTTCACTAAAAAGTCCGTTCCATTTTTTAAGACAAAGATAGTTATTTCTTCCTTTGAGTAGAGCAGCCTTAAATTTGACCTTAAGTCCTTTTGAGATATTTATAATATCTTTGTGAAATAATTGCTCTTCAAGGTTTTTTGTATATGTGGAAATTAGGATTCTCTCGTTGGAATAATTACTCCAGAGAATTGAGGGAATAAGATATGCAAATGTTTTTCCTGTTCCTGTTCCAGCTTCTGAAACAAGTATACCATCAGACAGGAATGCATTTATAATCTTTTTTGATAGTTCTATTTGTTCGTCCCTTTTTTCGAATTTACTGACTGCTGTTCTAAAGGTCTTTTCGTCCTTGAGGAGTTCTCCGACACTCTCCTCTGTTGGAGGGGATTCTATATTTTTCGAGTTGTCCTTAAAGTGCAAAAAGTTATTTGGAATCTTGAAGGAACTCCTCATGAGTGAGAAATCCTTTTTTTGTGAAGTTGAAATCGCCTGATTAAACTCTCTCCTGAAAAGAAATATGCTACTGTCCTCTATTTCACCTCCTACTCGCAGGATTTTCTCCAGTGTTGAACCTGGAAGTTCTGCAATGAGTTCTAATAAACCCTGAAAGACTTTGGCAGTTGCAATTGAGTCATCGAGAGCGCGGTGAAAATTGGATTCTTCGTTTTCAAAATATCTATATAAAGTTCCTAATTTGTGGTTTGTTACAAATGGAAGAAGAATCCTTGAAAGTTTAAGTGTATCAAAAACCTCATTCTTGATGTCAGAAACCTCTCGCTTTATAAACGATATATCAAATGGAGCATTATGAGCGACAAGAGGATAATTACCAAGGAAGTCGAGTATTTTCTCCTTGATATTATTAATATGGGGAGCCTTTCTAATCTCTTCATCTTTGATTCCAGTGAGTTGAAGAACCTCCAGTGGAATATGAGTATCTGGATTAATAACTGATTGAAATGTCTCTTTTATTTCATTCTCTTCAACCCTTACTGCACCGAATTCTATTATTTTATCCTTA
>SDBS01000292.1_pt1 | contig 46416 bp, 48 predicted proteins | sample 2277091 | NCBI WGS metagenome assembly SDBS01 (sample SAMN10404972, study PRJNA504765) | marine sediment metagenome | isolation source: marine sediment core GS10_PC15, 163 cmbsf | place: Arctic Ocean: Southern Knipovich Ridge | collected 2010 | reverse complement strand
TAGATGTTTGGTTAAACAGCAGTAATTCTGGCGAACAGTGCAGAGCATTAAGGGTGCAAGGTATCTGGGGTAACAAATACCATCCCTGATACAGTCATCTGTTTAATGCTCTGATATATATTGTTGGATTGTCAAGATGCACGGTCCTCATAAATAGACTTCTAATCATCCTACCGGAATAGCTATTCTGATATCTAAGTGTTTATCTTTTCCTTTAACCCCATTTACCAGCTTTTTCCAAAAAGGAACTCGACCAATTATGTCGATGGGGCTCTCAAAGAAAGTGGGAGGACCATCCAGACAACAGTAACAGCACAGCGACTATTAGTTTGAGGCATTATCCCGCTCTCACCTTGAGGGCAAAAGCTTTGCAAATAACGGAGAGGAGGCGAAAACAATGGAAGGTAAGAAGACAGCAGGCGTAGTCTCGCTCGTGGTCGGGATACTCATCTTGGTAGGGTCACTAGCAGCCGATCTTATTTACTCTAGAGCCTGGAGTGGTTTTGGTTATGCTCAAATTGGGGGCACGCTTGTGGGTGTGCTTGTAATATTGATAGCATTGATCCTGACTTTTAGAAAATAGTCTTGAAAGTTCTTTTAATTTTGTTACTGAAAGATCTCATGGATGTGGGGTCTTTTCTTTTATCCCATCTACCAGAGCATGTAGGGCTTATTGCCTTTAGCAGTACTTGGAATAATAAGAACACCACATTTTAAAACTCGGTGCAACCCGCAAGAGAATCTAGATTTCATTATGAGAAGAAATGGGAATCCAATTACTAGCTTAATATAATCTTTGCAGTCTAAAGAAACGTACAACACCTTGTCAGCACCCTGCGGCGATAGAGCTATATAACAACACTTTGTCAGCACCATACGGCAATTGAGCTATTGTGTTAACATTTCAGCGAAATTTTGATGAGTGATTGCCGATATTTCTAATGACAGGAGCAAAGGGAATGGCAAAACAAATAGTTTAGCAATTATTATTGAGGTTTAGGGTGGTGTTAGGGTATGTCTCTCCGGGGAAATCTAGCAGAATTCAGTATCGGCGAAGTATTTCAGATTTTATCGTTGGGTCGCAAAACCGGCGTATTGAGGATAATAAGTCAAGCCGAGGGTTTTGTCTATTTCAGGGGCGGAGAAGCCTATTATGCTGTTTCCACAAGATATCGTAAGCCGATTGGTCAAAGGCTTGTTGAGGATGGTTTGATAGACGAGAAAGACCTAACCAAAGCGCTTGATGCCCAAAAAAGAGAAGCTGGCGAAAAGAGATTGGGCCGCATGCTTCTCGATATGGGTTTAATCGACACAAGAGCCTTAGAATCGTTTGTCAAGGAACAGATTTGGGATGCTCTGGTAGATATACTCTCTTGGGATAGAGGAGATTTTGAGTTTGAGAGTGGAAAGCTGCCCACCGAAGAGGATATTGGCATCACATTGGAAGCTTGGAATCAAGCAGTATGCAGCATTCCTTCTTTTGAGAATATTATCAAATCGGAGCTGTGGGTAAAAATCAAGGAAGCCATTCCTAGTTTCGATATTGTTTTTGCTCTTAGCCGCAAGAGAGGAGCCGAAGCTGCCGGAATTAGCTTAGCCCCTAGTGAATGGAGCCTGTTATGCCTGGTAGATGGCGCAAAGACAGTTGAGGATTTAATTAAAGAGTGTGGCAAAGACGAATTCCATGTCAGTTATGTCTTGCATAAACTTATCAAGGCAGAGCTAATCAAACAGGTTGGGAGCGCAAGTGCTTCTAGCAGTGGCGAAAATCCGCAAACAAAGAAAAGTGAGTTAGGTAAGAAACATGCCTCAAGGCCAAACGCCGACAAAACATTGCTGGTTATGGCCAAGCCAGGGAATGCAGAAGAGCAGATAACTAATGTTGGCAGAGAAAAAGCTTCTGTGGATAGAGAAAAGAAACAGCAGTCTATGAAATCAGGTAGTGCAAAATCTGAGCCGAGGGCAAATCAAGCAAGAAAGAAGGAGTTCTCTGTACCTACTCCCAGTATTGATGACGAAACGAAAGGTCAAAACCGGATTCAGGAGTCTAAAAAGAAAAGTGGGCAGGATAGTGCAGGGGAACAGGATTCCCTGATCTCTGTTGAGTTCAAGTCGCTAGGCAACCTAGAGATTTGGACAGGTAAAGAGAAACGTTTTGCGGACCTTTTCATAATCAAGACGGGCGGAAAAGCATCCAACATTCTACGCTTCCCTGATGGAAAATATAAATTTGTTAATGACTGCTTCTCGCCAGAAGAGAAGAAAGCAATTCGCGAGAAGATTCCCTCTGCAAAGAAAGAGAAATCAAGCTGCATGCATTGAGGGGAGACCTTTGTTTGGATATGAATCTATAATCCGATGAGTATATGGACAGACTGACACACAGGGTAGCGATAGGTTGGTAGGTTACCTTAAACCGATCTTCCACCCTATATTAAGGCCAAAAGGTTTAATAAGCAGGGGTAGGATCTTTTTTTGTGGTTCAATATGTAGTCATGTATATAGGTGGAGATTAGTATAAGAAAGTACTTGGCTACAGGCTTCATGTTTAGTTCAATATAGTCATGTACATAACAGAGGTCTTAACTAAAACTAAAAAGGGCAAAATCTCTCATCGATGTATTCTACTTCGGGAATCCTATAGGGAAGATGGAAAGGTAAGAAACAAAACTGTAGCTAATCTTACCCACTGCAGACCTAAAGAAGTAGCTGCTATGGCGCTTGCCCTGAAACATAAAGATGATCTTTGTGTACTAAAATCTGTTAAAGAGGATATAGAGCTAAAACAAGGATCAGGTATTGGAGCAGTATATCTTATCTATGAACTAGCAAAAGAGCTGGGTATAGAGAAAGCATTGGGAAAAGAACGAAAGGGAAAATTAGCACTGTGGCAAGTAATTGCCCGGGTAATTGATCAAGGCTCAAGATTAAGTGCAGTACGCTTAGCCCAAGTACATGCTTGCTGTGATGTTTTAGGAATAAGAGAAGGTTTTAATGAAGATCATCTCTATAAAAACTTAACCTTTCTTGCAGATAACCAGAAACAAATTGAGAGAAAACTGTTTAAATCAAGACGGAAAGGAAAAAAGACAGAATTATTCTTATATGATGTAAGCAGTAGTTACTTTGAGGGAATGCACAATAAGCTCTCAGATTGGGGATATGACAGGGATAAGAAGAAAGGAAAAAAGCAAGTAATTGTAGGACTACTCTTAGATGAAGAAGGAGAGCCGGTATCAGTAGAGCTCTTTACCGGAAATACCCGTGATTTTGCTACCTTTAACAGCCAAGTTAGAAAAGTAGCAGAAGAATTTGAGGTAAAAAGAGTAACCTTTGTAGGGGATCGGGGAATGGTAAAAGCAAGACAGATAAAAGAGTTAGAAGATCAAGATTTTCACTACATTACCGCTATCACCAAACCTCAAATTGAAAAGCTGCTAAATACTGGTATCTTGCAGATGGAGCTCTTTGACCAAGAAGTCTGTGAAGTAGAACATAGTAAAGTGCGCTATATCTTAAGGTCCAACCCCAAAAGAGCTGAAGAGATAGCAAGTACCAGGAAAGAGAAAAAAGAAACAATTCAAAAGTTAATCCAAAAGAAAAACCTATATTTGTCTGAGCATAAAAGAGCCCAAGTAGGTACAGCTCTAAAAAAGATAAATAGCAAAATAGAGCGCTTAAAAGTATCTGGCTGGCTAAGAGTTAAAAAGAATAAAAGAACACTACACCTGATAGAGGATAAAGAAGCTTTAGCAGAGGAAGCCAGACTGGATGGATGGTATGTTATAAAAAGTGATCTGCCAAAAGAGATCGGTAAGTAAGTCATCCATGACCGTTATAAAGATTTGGCCCAAGTAGAACAAGCTTTTAGGACATGCAAGACAGCAATGCTTGAACTAAGACCCTGGCATGTGCGGACTGAAAAAAGCACTTGGGGTCATGCCCTTGTAGTAATGCTGGCTTACCTTGTTACCCACAGACTACAACAAGCCTGGAAAGATTTTGATCTAACGGTAGAAGAAGGTCTGCATCAACTATCAGGGTTATGCTCAATTAAGATGACTATCAAAGACGGAAGCTCTTGTCATCGTATCCCTGCCCCAAACCAAACAGTATCTAAATTACTTGAGGCTGCCAACATACGTTTGCCTAAAGTTCTTCCGTCTTTGGGAGCAAATGTAGTCAGTAGAAAAAGCTGCAATCAAGCCGCAAAAACCCCTGATTTACTGGTGTTTTGGCTTTATGGACTGTCTGCTCAAGTGCGGAACTTCCGATCAAATCCCGTCTCTCCCATCAGTCCAGAGCATAAGAGGGATCAGAAATGGGCCCTCTTTTTTATAAACTTCTTGTCCTTGGGATCAACCATTTTGGATTTTGTAAAGTTACATCCTCCGCTGTCGATACCAGAAACATTGACCACATTAAATGAGAAATCAGGGGGTTTTCAATGGAAAATGTAAAACGGTTTGTGATGAAGAACTTTGAAACAATAGTTGCCTTTGTGCTTGTGGCTGCTATTGCCTTTACTGTTCTGGTTGTGGTCAACAAAGTAGCATTCCTCAACTTCTTCTATGTACCCACTCTTCTAGCCGCTTATGTTTTGGGAAAGAGAAAAGGAATAATTGTTGCCATGGTTGCGATATTGTTGGCTGCCTTCTATGCGATTATTAATCCCTCTCTATTTGCCGGGAATATGACTGAACTTCCGGTATTCAATGTTGTTCTATGGGGTTCATTTCTACTGATTACATCCTACATGGTCGGCAGTCTTTATGAAACAAAAGAAAAAGCGCTGAAAGATTTAAGTCAAGCCTACGAGGGCCTTTTAGAGATTCTTTCTAAGTTGATTGACTCAGTTGATAAATATACTCAAGAGCATTCTGTTAGAGTCTCAAATCTTGCCGCCAAGACTGCTGAAGCTATGCACTTGCCAGCATCAGATGTCGAGAATATTCGTGTAGCAGGGCTCCTGCATGACGTGGGTAAAATTGACATAAGCATTGATGTTCTAAGAAAAGCTTCCGCCCTGAACGCTAGCGAATGGGAACAGATTAAACAACATCCGGTGAAGGCTTCCTCGATTCTTAAACCAGTCGGGGGATTACTCAAAGAGGTAATTCCTCTTATTACCACTCATCATGAATGTTTTGATGGCAAAGGATACTACGGATTGAAATTTGACGAAATACCTTTGGGTTCCCGAATACTAGCAGTAGTAGACGCATATGATGCAATGATAACTGATCGGCCCTATCGTAAAGGAAAGACTGCCTGGGAAGCGAAGCTCGAGATTGAAAGACTCTCCGGAGAACAGTTTGATACTGAAGTAGTAAAAGCCTTCTGCTCAGTAATTCAGAAAGAAGTACAATTCGCTTAGGCAAGAATCATATTGAAGAAGTTGACCCTGCTTTCTGCTAATATTCTGCTAATGGAATAAGCCAAAACACCAAAGTAAAAGACGAATCACCATAAAAGATGATTCGCCTTTATCCCTGCTTAGCTATATAATTGTGAAAAACCGTATAACACCATACAAGACCTGTAGATAACTCATAATCCGCGTGTCGTAGGTTCGAGTCCTACTGGGCCCATCCTTCGACTACGCTTTCCTCACCTTCGCTTCCTTCGACTGCGCTCAGGACAAGCGGAGCAGGCAGGACAAGCAGCCCTTCTTTGGCTTCATGAAGCCACTTTCACTTTCCTTTTACCTAATGAAGCTGTCTCTGGTCCCAGGCCTGGCTATAGCACTACGCAGCTTTTGTCTGCCGGCGTGCATGTGTTTGATATGTGTCTGTTCCCCCCCTTAAACATTTAATGACTCCTTTGTTGATTATGACGCATACTAAAAAATTCAGTGGCAGATGACCGCGCATCGGTTAGATGTCCACTGCAATGATACATTGGAAATTTTCCGATAAGTATTACTCATATCGAATTTGTCTTATAAAAGTAAATCTCATACTCCACTATTCTTGCCAATGCTCAGGTCTATTTAGCATATCGGCGCAAATGACTTTTCCGCGAATTGAGCCAATCATGTCTGGATGAAGAGCTTGAACCATCCATGCTTCTGTGTGTTTATCTGGAATAGGATATGGTGCCTCAAATCCAAGACGGCCTGCTGGTTTAAAGCCATGTCGCGGATAGTATTCGGGATGTCCAAGCACGAATACCAGATCAACTCCTGATTTCAACAAAAGCTGCAATCCTTTTTTAATGAGCTTACCACCAATTCCTTGCTTTTGAGCATCAGGCACTACAGCTAGTGGAGCTAAAATTGCAATCGATGCCGTATTATGAGTTTTTACCAGACGTGCCGTAGTAAATAAAATATGTCCCACAACTCTATCATCTTTAAAAGCAAGCAGAGATAAAATGGGTTTTGCACTAGGATCATCTAAAAGATCCCTCACCAGTTCAGCCTCTTCATCATGACCAAACGCTATACGTTCTACAAATAACACATCGTCCAGATCTAAATCCGAAGCCTCACGTATATGCATTTATCCCCCATTTCTGCGCTATTGCTAGCAGTGTTTATATTGATCCTTATAACTACCTAAAGACCGCTTTAAGTACCGCATATAACGCCTACAAAAAATGTCACCTTGGGTATAGCCAATTTTGACAAAAGCCTCCTAATTCCTCCTTGGTAAAAACTGGTAAATATAGCAGGGTGGGAGACACGGCCAGTATCTAGATGCAATAGCCTTATCAAAAAAAACTTTTTAATTCCATTACGGCCGTATACCGAACGGTACGTACGGTGGTGTGGGAGGACGGAGGCTGAAAGGCTCCCTCCTACCCGATTTGGTACTAGCGCTGGTGGATTCGAACCAAGAGAGGTTTGTATTCCGTATTAGGGGGAGGAGTGGGAAGCTTGAATTCTACTACGGGCTGTAGTACTATTTATAGTAGGAGTATTTTTAAAACATTGAGGTATTGACTATTCCTGATTTATTCTAAGTTTCGATTCTCGCATCGAGTGTTATCCCGCACTAGTAGTCATTCTAGTTTCCACAAATGTCTTGGGAAACCCATGGCATGGACTGTCGGTTTGATCCTGATAATTGGCTGTCGGTTATAAACTATGAAAGGAGCTGCAATGAGTAAAACCAACTCGAGCAGTAAGAAGATAAGTAGTAATTCCTGGTTTCTGGTAGCTGTAGTCCTTCTGGGGCTAGGCCTAGTCTTTGTGGTGCTTGTGCGATACGGAAGTGCTAAACCAACTTCAAAGGCAGATCCCTTCGCACAATTGACCTCTGATCAAGTCGCTCTGGTAGATGAGATTACGTATGATATTGGACCATGTCCCTGCGGTCAGTGCGATCTTCAACTTTCGAATTGTGATTGTGATCATCCAAACGGAGCTGAAACGCTGAATAAAGCTATGGCTCAGGGAATAAAGCGGGGATTGACGAAAGACCAAATCCTTCAAGATCTTCAGGAGAGATATGGAGTATCGGTGGCTTCTCCTGCGGCTCCTTCCCAATAGATCGTGTCAAGAATTCTCTGTAAGGAGATTCAACTTACTTTGGATAGATATGGAGACGGGAGGCATGCATGAACAGGGGGGGCCAGTCGAAAAATAGTCAAGAAATAGGGAGTGGACAAGATGAAAATAGCGAAGAATTTTGGCAAGAAAATGCAGCGTGAGATTTTACTAAACATCGAAGCTTTGGAAAAAAAAGTAGGCCCAACGAGACCATACAGCTCGGTTCACTCGATAAAGCAGTTTAGCAAGGGGGAACAAATCTTCAGGCCTTATGATCCGGAAGACAGAGTGTTTTTGATAAAAGAAGGGGAAGTAGAAATATATCAGCTTTCTCTCGAGGGCAAGAAGGTAATAATGGATATCTTGGGTCCGGACGACCTTTTTGCGAATTCTCCCTTTTCACCTGAGGCCCATTTGGAATCAAACGATTTTGCTACAGCTCACTCACGAGCTACTTTGATGATAGGGCAAAAATCCGATTTTGCAGATATGCTGGAAGCAATACCCGGGTTAGCGATAAGTCTGATTAGTGAAATGAGTATGGAGCTGAATGAAGCAGACAGTCGCATAATGAATCTGGCCTTGTCAGATGCAAAAACAAAACTTGTCAATGAGCTCCTGCGGATCGGAAGGAGCATAGGAGAAGAAAACGATAGCAATTTAGTGATTGGAACAAAACTGACTCATGAGGAACTTGCAGAAATGACCGGTGTTACTAGAGAAACTGTGAGTAGAGCTCTAAAGAAACTGCGTCGAGACAAGATCATTGCCATAGACAAGTTTAGACACATTGCAATTGATAAACAGAAAGCCAAGGATGCCCTTTTTGGTTTTTAAATTGCACTGGCTCCGTTACTACAGAGGCACTTCTGATATTGGGCTAAGCAATATATTATATAAAAGTTAAGGCGACACCTTGTTTGTTGGCTCGGCCGGTTCTTCCGATTCTGTGAATATAATCATCGTAGCTTTGGGGCAAATCGTAGTTAATGACGTGAGTGACAGTGTCTATATCCAGACCCCTAGCGGCTACATCAGTAGCTACTAAAATATTTAAGTGATTTTGTTTAAAGAGATGCAATGCTTTCTCTCTTTTGAATTGAGATTTATCGCCATGAATGGAGGTACTTTTAAAACCTCTCCTGTGCAGCTGTTTGGATAAGCGTTCAACCCCTCTTTTTGTTCTACCGAAAATAAGGACTTTCCTAAAATCATCTTGGATTAAAAGATTATGCAAAGTTTCAATTTTGTCCTGGTTTCTCCTTACCCTAACGATGTCTTGTTCGATATTCTCTGAAGTTACCTTTGACTCTATTGAAACCGTGATAGGATTTTTAGAGAAAGTCTTGATAAGCTTACTAATTCTTGGAGAGACAGTGGCGGAGAAAAACATTGATTGTTTGTCTTGCGGCAGAAAAGAGAGAATCTTGCTAATATCGTTTATGAAACCCATGTCTAACATTCTATCTACCTCATCCAAAACAATGTTTTGAATATCGCCTAATTTTAGCTTGCCTCTTTCGATCAGGTCATAGATTCTCCCCGGTGTGCCAATTACAAATTGAGGATTTCGGCTAAGCCCTGCAATTTGCCTTCCTATATTGGCTCCGCCGATACATTGAACGGAAAAAATCCTCATGCCTTTTGAGAAGCACCTAAGTTCAGTGTCAATCTGTGCGGCAAGTTCTCTGGTGGGAGTGATAATTAGCACTTTTTGACCCCGGTTTTTTAGAACCTTGTTGATTAAGGGAATGATAAAAGCGGCGGTCTTGCCGGTTCCTGTATCAGCTACTCCGATGACGTCGCGTCCATCAAGGGCAAAAGGAATGACTTTATCTTGAATAGGAGTTGGGGATTTATAGCTCTTGGCCTCAATATTCCTTATTAGTTTATCGGTCAAAGCAAAGTCGGCAAACTTATGCTTTGGAACATAGTCTGCGGTTTTAGAAACCGGAGAAGCTCTATTGATGAATTTTGAATGGTCGATAGCTTTTTGATTACTTCTTCCGGATCTGAATGGTCTGTTTTTTCTCGAATTGGATCTAGAGAGAGAATTGGCCCTGTTGGGGCTCTCAAAAGGTACAACCGTTGCTTGTGACTTATTGAAAGCACCGGACTGGCCTTTTCTGGTGAAGTTTTTTGAGGCGACTTTATGATTGCCTCTGGGTTTGTCATGCGAGTTGCCGCTGGCTTTTCTTCTACACGTGCTAGACTTAGGACTTTCTTGATACATAAACACTCTTCCTTTCGTACTTTTACATTTGTCGCTAGTATGAAATTCCGAGTATTTGATGTTTCAAATAATTCCTTTTGTGTAAAAGGCCCGCATCCATAAGAACAACCTGACTAGCCTACCATATCCGAATAGTACAATCAAGTTTGTTCGAAAAGAAGACGCGACTATTCATTAATTCAGGCAATTCCGCAGAGGTCTTATTCCTGCGCCTATCATCTAAACCTACTGTAATATCCGGGTTGCGAAGGGGGTCTTAAGAAGATAAAAGATCGCAGATGAGTGCCTTTGTAATCCCGAAGGGCAGTTGATGTGATATAATAAAGCCCGCAGAATATGTTTAGATAATGGATATTGCAGCTCATCCATTAGTGTTTCAGGGTGGGTTTTTATTTTGGAGAAGAAAAAAAGGGAAAGGATTGGATGGGCAAAACATTTGCCATGAACGGGATTATAGATTGGCTTAGAGCAACGCAAGATAAATTACCAAAAGATCCAAAAAACCCTGGGGTAAGGGAGAATCAAAATCAAGATACTTAAAGTTTCATCAAAATCTAATCCTAATTCAGTAGCAGGAGCTATGGCTGCGGTACTGCGAGAGAGCGGTGTCACAGAGCTCCAAGTAATTGGTGCCGGTGCCTTAAATCAAGCCGTGAAGGCTATTGCTATTGCACGGGGATTTGTTGCCCCCAGTGGTTTCGATCTGATATTCGTACCCGCTTTTGTTGATATTGAGATAGATGGAGAAGAGCGTACAGCCCTCAAGCTACTGATTAAGTACAAATAATATCGGTGCCTTCACAATTGAGCAAATGCGGTATTTCTTAAGGTTAGGAGGGGTGTCGGTGCGTAGAGCACTTCGGTTAGTCAAGAATTGGAAGGATAGACAATTTGATAATGGATTTATTGAGGACAAATCTGGCAATCTTATAAAGAATAGTAAAAGATTTAAAATCGGTGATGACTATGTAAGGTTTCAGGTAATGATAGATGGAGAAGGATGGATAACAAAAGATATATATAAATTTCCACACTCATCTACAAGAGATTGAAGCTCCAGAAGTAATCCCTCAATCAAACAAGTGGTATCTCTGCTAATCTTGCCAATAGAAAAAGCTACCTATATCATGCTCTGCTTTCTAATCTCAACACTTTATTTTAGCCAGAATTCCATCATGTCTAAGATTATTATTCAAAATTGTGTGGCCGATAAATATTACAAGCAGCTTTTTGCCAGATTCAGGAACTGCTAGAAGTATTTCAGCCAAGGGCGGAAGTTGACACTGACGAGTACCTCTTATAGTATTTTGGATGACAAAAGGTTATGGCCTAATTACTTTATGGTTGAGGCCTTCAAGAATTTACTGTGATCTTGAAGGCTATTCTTATGGGAGGTGAAAATTGGACGAGAAGAAGAAGCTATATGTCGGCAGTCTCTCATTGGAGGTTACCGAAGGAGACCTGAGCAAGTTATTCAGCGAGATGGGGGGCGTGGAGTCTGTAAATATATTTAAAGACCTTCATTCCGGTCAATCCAAAGGATTTGCCTTTGTTGAAATGGCTTCAGAAGAGGAAGCAAAAAAAGCAATGGATAAATTGAATGGATACTCACTTAAAGACCGCGACATCGTAGTAAACGAAGCTAAGCCTCGACGATACAAACGAGGTCTTGGTAAACAGAGCCGATTTAATCGATTCTGATTCTTACCTTATTTCCGGAAGTGCGGAGAAGAAATAGATGCTTATCTCCATCAGACTACCATTTAGGGCTTGGGGTAATGGAGTTTGAGACAGGGGAGGAAGGCTTGTTTGAGGGTGCCGCTACCCCGGCTTATCGGCAAATTGCTTTGCCAGACTCATTTTTTATTCTCGAGATAAAAAATGAGTCTTTTTAGTCCTCTCCAGGTTTTTTACGATCCTCCTGATGATCCTGCCTAACTGCTGAAAAGAGAAACGCTGGCAGCAAGAGCTTGATTGCATTTAGTATCTTTTGCAGGGAAGTACGCTCTACTAATATTAAGTCTTGACTAGTAGAAGCTATATAGTATAATAAGGTATGTACTGATAAGGAGTGGGTGGTAGTTGAATATGTCGGATCCACAAGAGCATCCTGCGGTAAGGAAGTTTGTAAAGGAATTAAACTCGGGCACTGTGTCACTTGTTCTTCTCACTATTATTGAAGGCTCCGACAAACCGTTATACGGGTATGAGATTGCTAAGCTGCTGGAGCAAAGTATAAGTGACGAACTTCCCATGAAACGAGGAACACTTTACCCTGCGCTGCGCTCAATGGAGGAGAAAGGACTTCTTGAAAGCGAGGTTGAGCCCTCTATTTTGGGACCACCGCGCAAGTACTACTCCATCACTGACCAAGGACGGAAGGCGCTTGTTGTGTGGAAAGAAACATGGCGGCGGACTCGCGACTTTGTGGATGGGACATTGGAGGGAGATGTGGATGGAGATGATTGAGAAATACTTGGAACAACTACGAGAAGAATTGGCAAAAGCGAATGCAGATCCTGCTCTTATCCAAGATGCTGTGTATGATGCTGAAGAGTATCTCCGTAATGAGATATCTGCAGTCGAAGGCGAAGATGCTGAAGCTGCATTCGAGTATGTAGTTAAAAGCTATGGAACTCCGGAGGAAGTTGCTAATTCCTACCTTGAAGCTGAGCTAACTGTGGTGCAAGCGATGCGTTCACCTGTGCCTCTTCAAGGCAAGTCAGCGCTTAGCCGTTTCTTTGGGGTGCTTGTCGACCCACAGACGTACGGTGCTTTCTTCTACCTGTTACTTTCACTTGCAACGGGTGTTGCCTACTTCACAATTGCAGTGACCGGTGTATCTCTTTCTTTATCAATGTCAATCTTGATCATTGGTATACCCGTTATCCTGCTATTTCTAGCTCTTGTCCGAAGCGTGTCTTTTATCGAAGGACGGCTGGTGGAGGGATTGCTCGGAGTAAGAATGCCACGGCGGCCGCGAGTTGTAACACGCCAGGGTAAAATAATCGAACGCGTCAAGTGGTGGCTGAAGGACCGGAGAACATGGACTACGCTATTGTACATGCTTGTGCAGTTGCCTCTGGGGACTGCCTACTTTTCTGGTGTGGTAACTGCGTTTTCTTTGTGTCTTGCAGCGATCGCGGCACCGGTGCTTCAGGTTGTATACGACATCCCTATCGCCCAATCGTCTGGCTATGTCTACTATCTTGAATGGTGGGCTATGCCTATCGCTATAGTGCTAGGCGCGCTTTCGATAGTAATTCTCATGCACGCTGTGCGGGGAATTGGAAAATTGCACGGAGTTTATGCGAAGTCAATGCTGGTTGGCAGTATTGAAGAAATGGAATCAAAGTGATGAAGATAGCATAAAAACAAGAAAACAAATACCAGTTGCACTTGCCCTAATCATTATGCTCTTGCCAAGCGGTAGGAGCACCCAGATCTTCGCGGCTCTTACCTAATGCTCCGGTTTTATCTTACCGGTTACACGGTACCAGATCATTAGTCCAATTGCCCGAATCAATCTTGGTCCGGTCAGGAGCGAATATGTCTTACCAGTTAATTTTCCCGGTTCTTGAGCCGCCAGTTTCACAAAGAAACGTCCAACGTCTTCTGCCGGTACTCCAAAGGCATTGAAGATGTAAGGAAGAGATTCAGTAGACTCTTTGAGTTTTGGGCTGGTCTTGAGGTCTTTGTAGAAGTCGGTTTTCACCATCCCCGGTATTAGGGAATGGATAGAAATACTGCTAGCTTTATTTTCTTTGGCTAAACTCTTGGTTAGACTGGTGACGGCCGCTTTGGTAGATGCGTAGATGGCAGTAAACGGAGAAGGATCACCCCGGCCGCCTTTTCCGCTCATGTTTATAAGGATGCCCCGGCCTTGTTCGGCGAAGTAGGGAATGACAAGGAGGCAGGCTTTGGTTAAGCCGGTAAGGTTAACATCTACAATCTCAGCAATCTCTTCATAGCTCATTTCATCAAGTGGCCGGTATCCTCCCGACAATCCTGCATTATTGACCCAAACATCTACTCGCTCCCACTTCTCGATGGCATGCCGGAGCAATTCTTCCAGGTCCTTCTGATTAGAAACATTGCAGGCTATTCCCGAAGTCTCAAATCCTTGCTGGTTGAGCGTTTCCACAGTCGTGTCAACTGCTATTTTGTTCCGGGAGCAGATTACTACTTTTGCACCTTCCTCAGCGCATGCTTGGGCGATTGCCAGCCCGATACCTCGTGTTGATCCGGTAACCACGATCACTTTGTTTCTGAGTTTCATTTTCAATAACTCCTTGAAAAGCTGAGGATAGATAAGATCTTAACAGACTATGGAAGCAGAATGAAGCCAGGTATCTAAGCATCTCCAACTAGGGCGATCAGGAAAGCTTATCATCTTCTTTAATCAAGATCTTGGAGGCTACCTTTTGTCCCAAAGCATGTCTGGCATTTCCTATTTGAATTAAAAGAGGGCCTCCAAAAGGAGCCACTTCCTTGACTTCCACCTCTACTTTTGGTTTTAAGCCTAAGCTATCCAGATAACACAATAATTCCGGATCTTCTTCCGGGACTCGGGCAATCTCTCCTTTTCTTCCTGGCTCAAGAGAAGAAAGAGGTAATGTAGACTCTTCTACGAAAACACCATCTTTATTAGGAATAGGGTGACCATGGGGACAAGTTTCAGGATTTCCCAAGCTTTCAGCTATTCTATCTTCTACTTCCTGGCTAAGAGCATGTTCAAGTTTGCAGGCCTCTTCATGGACTTTATCCCAACCAAAACCTAGCATGTCCGTAAGAAGTCTTTCAGACAAACGGTGTCTTCTTATAACTTGTTTCGCCTCTTTTTCGCCTCTTTTTGTTAGGTAAACCTTTTTGCCCGTACTGGAAATAAGCTTCATTTGCTTAAGTTTCTTAGCCATTTCTGAAGCAGAAGCCATAGATAGACCCAAATTTTCCGCTAGCTTGGATATCTTAACCGGGCTCTCTTTTTGCTGTAATTTAAATATAGATTCTAGATATTCTTCTTTTCTTGGACTAGCCATACCGTAACCCTCCTCCTATTAGGTTAACCTAATTAATAAAACCTGTCAAAGCATTAATACCTCTATTTACTAGGATATTCCAGATTATTTGACAAGTGACTTAACACAAGCTAATATGTTAGGTAGACCGAATTATAACTTATGGTTGACCGAAGAAAGGGTTGATTTTTATGGCTGCGTCTTTGCTTATAACTCTGAGAGAAGGTTTGGAAGCTGCCTTGATCGTGGGGATTGTTTTGGCTTATTTGGCGAGAACAGGCAACAGAGAGCAATTTAAAAATGTTTGGGCTGGTGTCCTGGGAGCAGTTGCGGTCAGTCTGTTAACCGGAGCTATTGTTTTTACCACTGCCGGAAGTCTGGACGAGAAAGCGGAGGAGATTTTTGAGGGAATAGCCATGCTTATCGCTGTAGGTATTTTGACGTATATGGTTTTTTGGATGAGAAAGATAAGCCGACATATTAGAAAAGAGCTAGAGGATAAGATAAATGCAGCTCTTGAGATCGGCTCCACTTTTGCCCTAGCTTCTCTGGTCTTTGTGGCGGTTCTAAGAGAAGGCTTAGAAACAGTGCTGTTTATGTTCTCCGTGGCAAGAACTTCGACTCCTTTGGCTTCTGCCACTGGGGGAGTGCTTGGATTAGCGTTGGCTGTTTTTTTGGGATACTCCTTATACAAAGGTAGTAAACTGCTGGATCTGAGAGCTTTCTTTAATGTTACCAGTATCCTTTTGATCCTTTTTGCCGCCGGTCTTCTTGCTCATGGTATTCATGAGTTGCAGGAAGTAAGCACTATTCCTGTAGTAATAGAGCATGTCTGGGATATCAACTTCATTCTAAATGAGAAAGGGCTTTTAGGAAGCTTTCTTAATGCGCTCTTTGGCTATAATGGCAATCCTTCGCTAATAGAGGCACTTTCCTATGCTACCTACCTAATCTGGGCAAGTTGGTTTTATCTACAGCCCTCTGTTTTTCCCAAGGCTCAAGCGCCGGCTAGAAATTGAGTGGTGATCTATCCCAGTCATTGACATTGCCACGAAGAGCGGTAGAATGAAATAGTTAAATACGGGGGTAGGGTATTAGGAGGGTAAGATGCTACCTGAGATCAAGCAAGATTCCACTGAAAGATTAAAGAAAATTGCAGGGCAAGTTAACGGAATTCAAAAGATGATTGAAGATGAGCGATACTGTATTGATATTCTTACCCAGATTGCTGCTGTTAGGGCAGCCATTGACAAGGTGGGCATGTTGGTTTTCAAGGGACATGTTAAGACCTGTGTTTCACATGCAATTAAAGAAGGAAAAGGTGACACACTCATTGACGAACTGGAAAAAACCATGTCCAAGTTCTTGAAATAGCACCTATCTTACGATAACACCGTTTTTCAGTCAGCTCTTTATATTAAACCTTAAATCGTACTCCTGGTTCCTAATACCAGGAAAATATTGGTTTCCGGAAACCCGAAGACCTACTCTGGAAATTGCGCTAGCATTATTTAGGCACCCCTGTTTCGCAAAGTTCTTGAATGCTCTTTTGGCAGCATGTCCTGCTATAAACATCTTTATTGACAAAAATAAGGGGGAGGAGTAGAATTAATTAAGGTACCCTACTAAGGTATAGTATCAAGAGGGCCGATATATATATTGGAAGATGGCATCGAATGATTGAAGTATAGACGAAGCTTTGTGGTCCAAGGAGAGACAGTAGGGATGCCGGATACCACGAAAAGGAGGTTGGTTAAGATGTCCAAGATTAGCAAATGGTGGAGAGACTTTTTGGAGCGTTTGGCCAAGGCTGGAGAGGAAGAATTTCACAATAGGCCTCCCAGCTGTTGCGCCGACTTACCAAAGAAACAAACACCAAAACGGAATGTTTCAGTAAACAAACAATGAAATCGGTAGAGGAGATGGCAAGAAAGGTGCGAAAAGGTGGGGAAGATCCTTACCTGCAGTAGCTGTCTCACAGTTGGAGGTGTATACAGATGACCAGAAAAGAAACAGTAATTTGCATAGATAATATAAGCTGCACTTCCTGTGCGGCCAATGTTGAAAGAGCTTTGATCCAGGTAGAAGGGGTGGACAAGGCCACAGTCAACTTTGATGCGGGAAATGCGACAGTTGAATATAATGCAAAGGTCGCTACTCTTTATGATTTGGAGCAAGCTGTTGAAAACAGCGGTTATTCTGTCTGTTCAAAGAAGAAGGACAGCGGATTTAGCTTTGAAGATGTGCCCCTGGTTTACAGGAACGAGATGATTAAAGCAGTAAGAATAAACTATAGAAGAGGGTGGTAAAGATGATGTGGGATTCATGGTGTGGAGGTGCCTTTGGTAGTTCGGGAAACGCTACTTTTGGAACCTGGGGAATTGTAGGCCTGGTTATTAATGTGCTCTTTTTTCTCCTGATTGTGATTGGTTCTATTCTTCTAATTAGGTGGTTTGCCAGGAGCTTTCGGCAACCGGCTTCTGTTGGGGCAGCGTCGTCTGGAAGCCTGGAAATTCTAAAGGAACGCTATGCCAAAGGAGAGATCAGCCAGGAACAATTCAAAGAAATGAGAAAAGAAGTAGGTGGTTAATGTGATGTTCTTTGGTTTCTTTTGGTTCGTGATCTTGATTGCCATTGTTATATGGGCAATTTACTATGTCCAGTCGGGCCAAAAGGGTAGGGACATATTCCAAAACTTGGGCGGTCAGAAAGAAGATCCCCGGGAGATTCTTAAAATCCGTTATGCAAAAGGAGACATCAACAAAGAAGAATATGAGAGAATGCAGGCCGATTTAGCCACTTAAGAGAAGGATTGATCTATTGCTTATTTACACAGGAGGAGAGCGTAATGGCAACTAGGAATGTGACGATTCCAATCAAAGGTATGAGTTGCGCTTCGTGCGCAGCATCTATAGAAAAATCATTGAATCAGGTGAGTGGCGTGAGCAAAGCTTCGGTCAATTTTGCAACCGAGAAAGCTACTGTTGATTACGATGAGCAATTGGCAAGCACTGAAGTTTTAGAGAAGGCTATTGCAGATACCGGTTATACTGCAGCTACTGGACTGCAAAAGGCCAGTTTCAAGATCCAGGGGATGTCTTGCGCCTCCTGTGCTCAAAACATTGAGAAGGCTCTGAAAAAAACAGAGGGAGTTCTTGTAGCAAGTGTCAACTTTGCGCTGGAGCAGGCCACAGTTGAATTCGATCCACGGAAAATTGATATTCCTTCATTGGAGCGAGCGATCACAGATACCGGCTACAGCGTAGTCAAAAGTGAAGATATAGCCGGAGAGGCAGAACGGATTGATGAGGACCTGCAGCAAGTTGCTCACGCGAAAAGGCAAATGCAGTGGGCTTGGATTCTGACGACTCCCATTATCCTTATGATGCTAATGAAAATGCTTTTTGGTCTGCCGGTACCAGGCTATGACTGGTTGGTTTTGGCTCTGGGTGCTCCTGTGCTTTTTGGAACAGGCCTGGCTACCTATCGAAGTGCGGCAAGAGCAATTGTTCACGGTAATGCCAATATGGATGTCCTAATTGCCATGGGTACGGGAGTGGCTTATCTGACCGGGCTGGCAGCATTTCTGGTGGAGTTAGAATCTTACGCAGGCGTTGCCGCAATGATTATGGCATTTCATCTTACAGGGAAGCATTTGGAAATAGGAGCAAAGGGGAGAGCATCTCAAGCAATAAAAAAATTGTTGAAGCTGGGGGCCAAGACAGCTCGCATAATCGTGGATGGAAAGGAAAAAGAAGTTCCCGTTGCTGAGGTCAAAGTGGGACAGATCATGGTTGTTCGGCCTGGAGAAAAGATACCAACAGACGGCGTCGTAATCAGTGGTGAGAGCGCAATTGATGAATCGATGGCAACCGGTGAATCAATGCCGGTCAAAAAGAAAGCCGGGGCGGAAGTAATTGGTGCCACTATCAATCAGCAGGGTTTGCTTAAGGTCAAAGCAACCAAGATAGGCAAAGACACTTTCCTGTCGCAGGTAATAAAGATGGTTGAGGAATGCCAGGGCACCAAGGTGCCGATTCAGGAGTTTGCTGACAAAATAACCGGCTATTTTGTCCCTGCAGTTTTAACGACGGCTACTCTCACATTTGTACTTTGGCTGGTCTTTCCCCATTTCTTCAGAGGGGTCATAACTTGGGGAGCTACTTTCTTGCCCTGGGTTAACCTTAGTCCCGGTACCATTTCACTGGCAATATTTGCAACCGTTGCTGTGTTAGTAATTGCTTGTCCTTGTTCACTGGGCTTGGCTACACCTACAGCTCTTATGGTAGGAAGCGGAATAGGGGCGGAAAACGGTGTTTTGATCCGGCAGGGAGAAGCTATCCAAACTATGCGAGAGATCCACACCATCGTTTTTGACAAGACCGGCACTATTACCAAGGGAAAGCCTGAGGTCACAGATATAGTCAGAGCAGGGGGCGCAGAAGCTCCGGATGAACAGGAATTTCTCAAGCTTGTTGCCAGTATAGAGCAAGCTTCGGAGCATCCTCTGGCTCAGGCAATAGTAACGGAGGCAGGGCAGCGGGGCCAGAACCTCTACCAAGTTTCGGAATTTGAAGCTCTTACCGGCAGAGGCGTGAAAGGTAAAGTCAATGATAGCCAGATTCTTATTGGAAATACGAAGTTGATGCAAGAATTCCAGATTGATTTGAGCCAAATTGATTCTGAACTTAACCGGTTGGAAAATGAAGCAAAGACAGCCATGTTAGTAGCTATTGATGGGATTATAAGAGGAGTTGTGGCAGTAGCTGATACATTAAAGGAAGACTCGATTCAGGCGATTACCGAACTGGAACGGATGGGAATAGAGACGGCTATGATCACGGGAGATAATCAGCGAACAGCTAAGGCAATAGCAGAGAAGGCAGGCATATCCCAGGTTTTGGCAGAGGTTCTGCCTCAAGATAAAGTAGCTGAGATAAAGCGTCTACAAAAGGAAGTAGGCACAGTTGCCATGGTCGGTGACGGTATAAACGATGCTCCGGCTCTAAAGCAGGCCAATGTGGGAATTGCTATCGGTACCGGAACAGACATTGCAATTGAGTCTGCGGACATAACTTTAGTGCGAGGAGACTTGAGCGCGGTGGTCACTGCGGTGAAGCTATCCAAGGCTACTTTTAGAAAGATCAAGCAGAATCTGTTTTGGGCATTCTTCTACAATATGGTGGCCATCCCTATTGCTATTCTTGGCCTACTTCATCCGGTAATCGCCGAAATTGCTATGGCCGCAAGTTCCTTGAATGTTGTGACCAATTCATTGCGCTTAAGAAAGGTTGATATCAAGCCTTCTTATAGATGAGCTGAATTTCATATACTGCGTGTTGATTACATAACAGCCGCAGAGGGCTAAGACCTGAACCTATCAGAAAGAGCGACACTTTCTGAAGTACGCAGATGTTATATTGGGAGGATATAGTGCAAACAAGACGCGGATCTTCCATCAAGATAGTATTATTACATCTTACAACCGGGGCCCTGCTCGGTGCATTCTTTCTTCATCCGATTACCATGGCAATCTACGCTTGTCAGTATGACCCGGAACGAGCCTTTTTTTCCACATTTTGGCGCTTTTTTGTTTATCGAATTGTGCACGCCTTTAGCATTGAAATGCTTCCCATGTCATCAATATTTGTCGCGATAGGCGGTGGTCTTGGTTTAGGATCAGGAATATACTATTTAATAATCAGTAGACGCCGAAACATGATAGATTCTCTTCAGCACGAGCTTGCCAGAGACGTCAGTTCTCTCATGCAAGCCGGGGAAGGAGAAACCGTAGAGTTTAAGGCATCAGCGCATTGGGATTTGCGTTTGAGAAAAGTGAGCAAAGAGCTTGAGCATAGTGTTATCAAAACGATTGCCGGATTCCTAAACCACCGTGGTGGCAGTTTGCTGATAGGCGTTGAGGATTCAGGAGGAGTCATTGGGCTTGAGCAGGACTACCAAACTTTTAAGCGCAAAGACCGCGATGGTTTCCACCAGTTCGTAATGCGTCTGGTCAAGACCAAGCTCGGCGGATTTATTTGTCCGCTAATTCACGTGGTTTTTGAAGAGATAGATGATAGAGATGTATGTCGAGTAATAGTTGAGTCGTCGCCTCATCCTGTATACGTAAGTGATAACGGAAGTGAGCACTATTATCTTCGAACCGGTAACACCAGTCGAGAATTGGATGTGAAGGAAGCGCTCACACATATTGAGTACAGATGGCCCAGCTACCAGTTTCATTGAAGTTTCTTAACAATCTGAAATCTCAGTTATTAGGAGGAGATATGAGAAGCAGGGTAGGCATACTTGTTGGTATTCTTTTAGCCCTTGTTATTCTGGGAGTTGGCATTGGCTGCGGCGATCCAAAAACAGAATCTCAGAAGAGTGAGGAATTCAAGAACATTAACTCAGATAAGCTCTGGGAAATGCTAAAAGACAAAGATTTCCTGCTCGTCGATGTTCACATACCCGAGCAAAAACATATAAAAGGAACCGATGAGTTCATTCCCTACAACGAAATTCAGAAGTATAAAGAAAAGCTACCTAAGGACAAAGAGGCAAAGATAGTTGTCTACTGCCGAAGTGGCAGTATGAGTGCCGATGCTGCCAAAGAACTTGTTGAGATGGGGTATGAAAATGTCTACAACCTGGAAGACGGGATTGTAGAATGGGAGAAAAAGGGGTATCCGTTTGGGTCCATAAAGAAAGACTAGCTAGAATATCTCATTTTCCTTAGGGGATCCATGCTTTTTTAATTATTGAGATTTTATCTGCAATTGCGGTCAAGAGTCATAAGGCATTTAGTTTGCGCTTGGAATCTCCGGACAGAGCATAGAACAATTTATTAGAAAAACATGTCGAAAGGGGGAGAAATGATATGGGCGGAGAGCAACAAGAACACGGAGCCCACCAGCAGCACAATGAGCATAAGTCTCATAGCAAGAACTCAAAGCACATGGCAAAAGACGGGCATGGTCACCATGCCCACATGGTAGCCGATTTCAGAAAGCGTTTTTGGATATCGTTAATTCTCACTCTGCCCATACTCATTCTCTCTCCTATGATTCAGGAATTCCTTGGTTTGGGGACAACTATCCGGTTTCCCGGTGATTTATATATCCTCTTTATTCTTTCCTCCATTGTTTTCTTCTATGGTGGATATCCCTTTCTCAAAGGAATTTCCAGTGAGTTAAAAGCAGCAAAACCGGGAATGATGACCCTTATCGCTATAGCCATTACCACAGCGTATGCTTATAGCAGCGCGGTTGTTTTTGGATTGAGCGGAAAGATATTTTATTGGGAACTGGCAACCCTGATCGATGTTATGCTTGTTGGCCACTGGATTGAGATGAAATCGGTTATGGGCGCCTCCCGTGCGCTTGAAGAGCTAGCCAGACTTATGCCCTCAGAGGCACATTTGCTTATGCCTGACGGTAGCACAGAGGACATACCGCTGGATAAGCTCAATCCGGGAGATCAAGTTCTAATCAAGCCAGGGGAAAAGATGCCTGCTGATGGTGATGTTGTTGGTGGCCAGACCTCGGTAAACGAGTCTATGCTCACCGGAGAGTCAAAGCCATTGTCCAAAAAAGAAGGCGGCAAGGTCATCGGAGGCTCCATAAACGGCGAAGGATCGATCAAGGTAAAGATAACCAAAACCGGCAAAGATTCATTCCTTTCTCAGGTTATTGAACTTGTGAAAGAAGCACAAGAGAGTAAGTCAAAGACCCAAGATTTAGCTAACCGGGCAGCGCTTTACCTAACACTTATAGCTATTAGTGGCGGAGCCATAACCCTGTTTGTTTGGCTAGCTCTTGCCCACCGGGACTTTGCTTTTGCTCTGGAAAGAACTGTTACAGTTATGGTTATCACCTGTCCTCATGCTCTTGGGCTTGCTGTTCCTCTGGTGGTTGCGGTATCAACCGCGCTTTCTGCTCAGAACGGGCTTTTGATCAGAGACCGCGCCGCATTTGAGCGGGCAAGAAATATCCAGGCAATAGTCTTTGACAAGACCGGAACGCTCACCGAAGGAAAATTCGGGGTTACAGATATTGTTTCTTTGTCAGATAACATTGATCAGAAGAAGCTTTTAACTTATGCTGCCTCAGTTGAAGCCAATTCCGAACATCCCATTGCCAAAGGAGTTGTCACCTCAAGCAAAGAGAGTCTTCCTGTTGAAGATTTTAAGGCTATTCCTGGCAAAGGTGCACAAGGAAAGGTAGAAGGGAAAGATGTGCAAGTAGTAAGTCCGGGCTACCTTCGTGAGAACAATCTGGCAATAAATGATGAAAGACCGGAAAAGCTCTCTGCGCAGGGGAAAACCGTGGTTTATGTAGTTATAGATGGAAAGCTTAAAGGAGCAATCGCACTGGCTGACATCATAAGGCCTGAATCCAGGAAAGCAATATCCATGCTAAAAAGTATGGGCATCCAATGCATGATGCTCACAGGAGACAACAGGCAAGTTGCCAAATGGGTTTCAGAGGAGTTAGGATTGGATGACTATTTCGCCGAAGTTCTCCCTCATGAGAAATCGGAGAAAATAAAAGAAGTACAATCGCGTGGAATGATTGTTGCCATGACAGGTGATGGGGTAAACGATGCTCCCGCTCTTGCTCAGGCAGATGTAGGTATTGCTATTGGAGCAGGCACAGATGTAGCGGTTGAGACAGCCGACATTATCCTTGTGCACAGCAATCCACTCGATGTGGTGGCAATCATCGGTCTTGCTCAAGCCACTTACAAGAAGATGGTGCAAAACCTTGCCTGGGCAACCGGTTACAATGCTTTTGCCATTCCTGTTGCCGCAGGTGCGCTGTACAATTATGGCATTCTTCTGAGTCCGGCCATGGGGGCTGCTCTTATGTCTCTAAGCACGGTGATTGTGGCAATCAATGCTCGGTTTCTAAAGGTTGTGAAATAGACTAGGTTCGAGAGGTCTCCAGGATACGCAAGGCGTTTTGCTGTGTCTTAACGGCTATTGTTGCTTTTGTGATTTAATTGACCAAAGATCCATGACACAGATGCGAAGAATCTCGGGGCTGGCATGAGCTATCAATATTGCGCAGTTGCCAAATGTGTATGCAGAGTCAGATACATAACCGACTTGGTTGGAGTGCCATGTTGCTTCTTACCATAAATACTGGTAGCTCTTCAATTCGACTTGATGCATTTACGCTTGAGGGTGCGCATTTTGAGCGCATTGCCTCCGGTCATTACAAGAACAAAGAGGACACACCTACTGCGGCGTTGCAGGAGTTCTTGCAGGCTCATCATATCTCAGGGGTTGAAGCGATTGCCCACCGGATCGTGCAGGGTGGTGCCCATTTGACAGCGTCGTGTATTATCAATGCCGGGGTTGAGGCAGAAATAGAGCACCTGTCGAGTCTGGCTCCATTGCATAATCCGCTTGCTCTCAGTTGGATTCGTGCTTGCCGCGATATCCTGGGAGAGCAAGTACCGCAGCTGGCAGTATTTGATACTGCCTTCTACACCTCATTACCGGATGTAGCTGCGACTTATGCACTATCCCGCAATCTATGTAGGCGGTATCATATTAAGCGCTTCGGATTCCATGGACTAGCTCATCAGGCAATGTGGCGACGCTGGCATCAGTTACGCCCGGAGCTAGAAAAAGGGGGCCGCGTAATATCAATGCAGCTCGGCGCCGGATGCTCAATTACAGCAGTTGATCAAGGCAGACCAAAGGATACCTCCATGGGTTTTTCGCCTCTCGAGGGACTGGTCATGGCCACGCGCTCGGGTGACCTGGATCCCGGGCTCATTACCTACTTGCAACGCGTGGAGGGATTGACATCCGGGGAGACTGAACAAGTGTTAAATGAGGCCTCGGGCTTATTGGGGATGTCTGGAATCAGCAGCGATATGTCCATATTGCTTAAGAGCGATAATTCTGATGCTCGTTTGGCTGTTGCGCTCTACTGCTACCGGGCTTGTAAGTACATTGGTGCCTATCTGTCGGTTCTGGGTGGCGCAGAAGCCATACTTTTTGGCGGGGGTGTAGGAGAAAACGCGCCATCTGTGCGAGAGAAGATCCTCTCAGATATGGAGTGGTGTGGTATCCAGATTGACAAGTTAGCAAACGCTGCAGCAATAGGCCGTGAGAGCTGCATCAGTGACCAAAACAGTAGGATCGAGATCTGGGTTGTACCAGTTGATGAGGCTATCATCTTGGCCAAAGAAGCTATTGCAGTTATCGAGAAGACGGAGGGAGACCATGATAAGCAGGATTGAGTTGCATGAAGAGCATCTTATTGCGGAACGGGCGTTGCTCTACCGCCAGCACGATTCATCTTTTGCTGACTGGGCGGCGGGTTACGGCATAATCCAACACGAGGATTTAACCCAAGTGCGTGTCTATGAAATGGTAGATCTATTAGTACAGCGGGGAACGGTCAAAGAGAAAGAAGAAGCTTATCGGATTCTTGCCGCCGCTGATAAAGTTGCCAATGGGGCTATGTGGTTGGTAGTTCACATGACTTACGCAAAGAACGTGTATCTGGATAGTCGAGATTTGGACTCAGATGATTTCAAGTCGGACCCTCAAGGCCACACAGGGGGATCGCTCAACATGGTTCTCGCCTATGTGGGCTATCTGGCTACTAACGCTATTACTGGAGTTACGCGATCATGGTTGATGGGCCAAGGTCACTGCGTTGCCGCCATTGATGCAACCAACCTTATTGTCGATAATATGACACCAGCGCACATGGAACGATACAACTTGTCTGACGAGGGACTGACCCGGTTTGTCCGCGACTTCTATTCGTATAGAGTCCGCCCCGACGGACGCCCCGAATCACCGTTAGGTAGTCATGTTAATGCATATACCGCCGGAGGTCTGATCGAGGGGGGTTATTTAGGTTTCGGACAACTTCAGTATATGCATATGCCGCTTCCAGGAGAAAGATTAGTGGCATTCCTAAGTGACGGCGCTTTTGAGGAACAACGGGGGAGCGACTGGGTACCGCGCTGGTGGCGAGCTGAGGACTCAGGACTTATTTGTCCCATTATGATCGCCAACGGGCGGCGCATTGATCAGCGGACCACCATGTCACAGCAGGGTGGCATAGAATGGTTCCGGGAGCACCTGCGGCTAAATGGCTTTGATCCAATCGATATCGATGGTCGCGATCCAGCTGCATTTGCTTGGGTAGTTTCTGAAATAGAAGAACAGTTCACTGCTTGTACTACAGCATTGACGGCTGGCCAGTATGACTACCCGGTTCCGGTCCACTATGCTATTGCTGAGGTACCTAAAGGCTATGGCTTTGCAGGAGCTGGCACCAACTTGGCGCACGGTCTTCCCCTTGGATCTAATCCTGCCAAGGATGCCAAAGCTCGCAGTCATTTCAACACTGGCGCCCGCCGATTGTGGGTGCCTTTAGACGAACTACAGGAGGCTGTGGCTAGTCTCAACAACCACGGTTCGCGGAAAAGGATTCGGGAGCGTGATCACGCTTTGGGCAAGCGTAATGTGCCTGCGCCGATGCTATCGGAGCCCCCGTGGCGAGAGTTGTTCACAGGTGATATTGTATCACCGATGGAGGGAATTGATGAATACTTCGCCAGCATTATTAGGGCAAATCCAACTCTCCGGCCCCGTGTGGGGAATCCGGATGAGATCCGCAGTAACCGAATGAACAAGACACTTGATCTTCTTAAGCACCGGGTGACGGCACCTGAACCGGGCGTGTCAGAAGCAGTCGATGGTGCAGTCATCACTGCTCTGAATGAGGAAGCCGTGGTATGTGCGGCCCTTGCCAATAAGGGCGGCATCAATATGGTCGTCTCATACGAGGCGTTTGCTGTTAAAATGCTTGGAGCAATTCGACAAGAGCTTATCTTTGCTCGTCATCAGAGCGAAGCCGGCGTTGGTCCCAAATGGCTATCGGTGCCGGTGATTCTCACTTCTCATACATGGGAGAACGGCAAAAATGAGCAGTCGCACCAGGATCCTACTCTGTGTGAAGCGCTGATGGGAGAGATGTCAGATGTCTCTCGGGTGCTGTTTCCGCCTGACTGGAACACAGCTGTTGCCGTTTTGAAGGCAGTGTACTCAACTCACGGACAGATTTGGACGCTTGTTGTGCCCAAAGGTCGGGTACCTGACTATCTGACGGCCGATCAAGCAAAGGAATTAGCTAAGGCCGGTGCAGTGCGGATGAGGGGTACAGGTAGCAATGAAGAACAAATTCTATTGGTAGCAATAGGCTCTTACCAGTTGTCCGAGATCTTGCGTGCTTCCGACCGGCTAAGTGAGCGCGGACTGCGTCACTCCGTAGTGTATATGCTAGAGCCGGGCCAATTTCGGGATCCTCGTGATCTGAGAGAGGCGGAACACATGGCATCATTGAAGCAGCGTCAGTCGCTCTTTCCGAAGACTGCCCCTGTTCGAGTGTTCCTCACCCATACACGGCCGGAACCGCTAGCGGGACTGATACGTCCACTTGATACGGGCGCGGCCAAGACCCGGATTCTAGGCTACACAAATCACGGCGGTACATTGGACGTTGCGGGTATGCTATTTGCTAATCAAAGTACCTGGGCTCACGTGGTTCTAGCAGTTGCTGAGGTACTTGACTTGGATGCCACAGATATCTTAACTGCCAAAGAGCTGGGTGCTATTGGAGGAGAGAAGGATCTGTCGGTACTCCTCGCCTGATACCAAACCCGGGCATTCTTACTTAAAACAAGAACGCTGCTTATAAAGGGGAGTTCAGAAGGCCGAAGTTAAACAAATCTGCTGTAAGTCCAGCCAAGAGCGGCACGTTGCCGCTTTATATAGCTCCTTTGATGGCAGGCGATGCTGTCCTAGAAGTAGCTGTTTGGTCCAGGTCCGCGGAAGGCAACTGCAATTTTCCCTTGTTCTCTGAATACGGTTGGGTTAATATCAAATTGAAAGGCGTTTTTATAAGAAGATAGCGAAGTTTAATTGGGGAGATTGATATGAAAAAGCCTTCGTTATTATTCATTAGCCTAACCTTGATTGGTGTTGGAATAGTTGGTTTGATTATGATGCAATCCTTCCCTTTGGGCCGGTCCCTGGAACCTGACTCGCAATTCTCTTCACCGGGTGAACAAATCTACTTTACTTCCTTGGGCAAAGATGGGCGCATATCTTTCAGAGGTGGTCCCACCTGGCTCAGGATGCGCGGGGGAAGTTGTGCTTCCTGTCATGGAACAGATGGCAGAGGTGGTCTCCCTATTATGATGAGCGATGAAGAAGCACCGGATATAACCTACGACGCCCTTGTTGAAGAAGAACATGGTGACCACGAAGAAGAAGAGCACCCTCCTTTCAATGAAAGATTGATCAAAAGAGCTATAACCGAGGGTCTTGAGCCGGATGGTAAGCCTCTAGATCTTGTTATGCCGAGATGGGATATGATCGACGAAGATCTAGATGATCTAATTGATTTTCTAAAGACCCTGTAATGTAGTGAACGTTTCTTAAGGTAAATATTTTAGGAGGTGGTTCGGTCATGTGGTGTCCGTGGTGAGGTAACGGAATGATGGGAGGCCAAGGAGTTGGCTTCGGTGGAACCTGGGGAATAGTTGGCTGGATAATTAGCATGCTGTTTTTTCTTCTAATAATCGTAGGTTCTATTCTCCTTGTTTTATGGCTTGTAAGACAGGTCTCACATCCTACGACGCACGGAATTTCTGCATCAAGGGGTATGGAGATACTGAAAGAACGTTATGCCAAGGGAGAGATCAGCAAAGAGGAATATGAACGGATGAAAAAGGATCTTACATAACAATACCGATTTGTCCATAAACTAGTTCGCAGAAGATCTCGCTACGATCAGCTTATAGATGTTCAAAAAGAGGTTTTTCTCCCCTCTAAACTCCTCCATTAAAACTTCTTGATATATCTTCCCAGTTCATTCGTTAAGCTAACCATAAAAAGTAGAAACCAATGAGGACAAACAGCGCGCCACTTGCTATCTCAATGTTTTTTCTCCAGCGGTCAGTCTTGGAAAAAGTGGCGAGTGCACCTGCTGAGGTGCCGACGATTATCAAAGGCAACCCGTGGGCAATACTATAGACAAAGAGAAGAGAAGCTCCGAAAAGGATATTTCCCTTGGCAATTACATAAGTAAGGATTACAGCTACAACAGGCGTGGCGCAAGGAGATAACACCAGCCCTAAAAGTATTCCCAGGATGAGTGCACCCACAATTCCTTTCCCCTTTGGTTTCTTGATCTGGATTCTGCTAAAAGGGGAGGACCAATTTAGCCGATAAACGTTCATGAAGTGCAGGCCAACTATGATGCAGATTATACCAACTGCGATGTACCAAAAACGGTTGAATGGGCTCAGAATGTTGCCAAGATAGGATGCAAATGCTCCGGCAGTGGTAAAGATCAGAGCAAATCCCAAGACAAAAGCAATAGATAGAGAAAATCCTTTAAGTTTGGTATAGCCTTCTTCTGTTGCTTGCTCGGCCACATATCCGATGACAACCGGAAAGAATGGTAAAACGCAGGGGCTAAATCCTGTCAGCAGCCCTCCTAGAAAGACTAGGATATAGGCAAGGGCTGACGCGTTTCTGGATGCTTGGACTACCTGTTGGGCTATAGTATCAAGCACTAATCGTTCACCATTTCCTCTAAAGTGCTTACTAGCTTGTCCCTCGGTATCATGCCAATCTCTTTTTGAGCCGTACCCTTCTTATTAAAGATGAAAGTGGTTGGTATCATCTGAATCTCATATTCTTGGATCAATGATTGCTCTTCCGGATCACCCACTAACACGGAAACAAAAGCAACTTTTCTCTGGAATTGAGGCTTGATTCCCTCGATGATGGCACTTAACTCAACGCAGGGCTTGCAAGTGTCTGAGTGAAAGCATAATACTGTAATCTGGTTCTCTGCTAAAGCTTTGTCCAGCGCTCTTTGAGCCGCTGTACCTTTTGGGTTTTCCGGATCCGTCATCGTGGTTTTCTTGGTATCAGAGGATGCCTTTCTGTTTGCCTGGCTAAAAAACTTGGGATAGAGTATGAGGGTGGCAGCTAGCAGTACTAAGACCACGATAATTGCGGATAGATAATTATGGCGCAAGAATCGACCGGCTTTCTTTAAGGGATCATTCGCATGCGATTCTTTCGTTTTCTTTTCCTGAGACATATTTGCTCCTTTAGCTCAAGCTATCTACGGTGCCACTGTCTTGTGAACACAAATCGTGAGCAAGGCCATGGCTATATTACTCCCTAGGGCAGCTCCTCCTGGACCCACTTTCATTTGCTATTTCGCTTCTTTTAAGATCTTTAGAGTAGCCTCGGTTTCCTTGAGCCTATCTACAAGAATTTGGTTTATGAGCTCTATAATAGCAAAGACCCTTTGGTCTTTAGCCCAATAGATAACTTTTAGACCCTCTTTGCGAAAATCAAGAATTCCTTGCTGTCTTAAGATAGCTAAATGCTGAGAAACGTTGGACTGTTCCAGGCCCAGGGCGGGCAAAATCTCGCAGACGCACTTTTCTCCATCTTTGAGGATTTCCAGGATCTGGAGTCTAGTGGGATGAGCAAGGGCTTTCAAGAGACGAGCTTGACTTTTACTAACTGAAATCAACGGGATACCTTCCTTTATTACTATATGAGAAACTTCTAATATAGTACTATAATAGGTGAGCTCACTGCAATCCTTTAGGTGAAATTAAGCTGTACTACTGCGGAAGGTTAGGTTAGAAGAGGGCAGACAGCGCTGAAAGCAAAACCTGTTTATGCATCTTCCCGGATCAAGTTGTATATCAATGGTTTCAGTATCTTCCAGAAAGTTCGAATAATGTCCGCTTTGGCCCAATATCCTCTTTTTTGGCTTCATAAAACATTTTTGCCTGGTTAAGATATTCAGATTTTATTGAAAGATTTTAATCTCTTCTAACTGCAGTTATTCTTAGAAGACCAAGGAACTCTCTTTCTGCCCAAAGAATATATTTGGAGAAATAATTATTGAGCTAGAATATAAGTCTCCGGATTCGAGAAAAGCTACAGCTTTTAAGCAATGGGATTTTTAGGCAGTAGAAATATAAACAAAACGACAAGGACTAATAATAATGCTAGCAGGATGATAAGGAGGATCAACCCGTGCTAGAAAGAACGAATCTGCTTGGTGTTATTGTGGCAATTGCACTCTATGCTTTGTATATAAATCTGTTTATTTTTAGGCTTTTGGGCAAACCGCAGTTGGGGCACTGGATTACCTCTACCCAGTTTTTAGCAGTACTACCTCTGGTCTATCTACTCCTGAAGGCTCCGCAACTTGAACGGCCGGCACTGTATTATATCCAGATTATCCTGATCCTATTGTTTCTGTTGCTGGAGTTATTGCTGGACTACATACTGAAGATTGGCTTCCGTCAGGTAAGATGGATGGTTATCAGTTATGTCACGTTTTTCTTTGCTGCGACCGGGGGATTGCTTGGTATTGCTGCAAATGGTGGGCGGACATGGACTATTTCAACGGTTATTCTTTTTTTTGTAATGGGCATATTGGCGTTTGTACAAAGGGCAGTCACAGGTATGTAGTGAGCTTAGGTTAGAGGACTTCTCAATATATTTAAACTAGAGACATTGCCTTACACAAAAAGCTGTTTCTTGATTAACAAAAGTGCAATAATAAATTAGATTGACTGATATTCAGGGAGAAAAAACAGGCCGCGATTTTCCATCGCCGGGAGAGGGAAAGGAGCAAGCACATGAGCGAAGCAGCTATTCATGCCGAGGGTATCAGCTATGCCTACGGTGACCTGCTGGCAGTCGATAATGTCAGTTTTAAGGTGGAACCGGGTAAAGTTCTGGGCTTTCTGGGGCCGAACGGAGCAGGAAAGACAACGACTGTTAAGATGCTTACCGGCCAGCTTGAACCCAAGACAGGCAGGATCCGGCTTTTTGGCCAGGATGTAAAGAGACAGAGCCCGGAGATCCAGGCACGGATCGGTGTATGCTTCGAAGAGAAGAACCACTATCTTAATATGTCCGCCAGGGAGAATCTCCAGTTTTTTGCCGGATTGTTCGGGATCAAGAACTATGATGCAGATGCGGCGCTTCGCAGAGTTGATCTTGCCGGAAGGGAGAAAGACCGGGTGAAGGAATACTCCAAGGGAATGCGTCAGCGCCTGATGATTGCACGATCCCTGGTAAACACCCCGGATGTGTTGTTTCTGGATGAACCATCAACTGGTCTGGATCCGGTCTCTTCCAAATCTATCCGTGAGATTATCAAGCAGGAAGCTGAGCGCGGGGCCGCAGTCTTTCTTACCACCCACGACATGCACGAAGCCGATCAACTGTCAGATCATGTGGCTTTCATGAATGAGGGAAAGATCGTAGCTCTTGATACACCGGAGAACCTCAAACTGGAGCATGGCAAGCGTTCGGTAAAGGTGCGCCGCCGCAAGGACGGAGAAGTTACCGAGGAGATTATTCCTCTTGATGTGGCTAATTCCGGTGAGCAATTAAAGACAGCAGTCGGGGTAGAAGGACTTATGACCATACACACCGAAGAGGCCTCGCTGGAGAACATCTTTATCAAGCTGACCGGGAGGGGGCTTGAGGGATGAACAAGACAGCATCGCGTCCCTCCATCATCTGGCGTATTATCCTCAAGGATCTGAAAGAGATTTCCCGGGACAAGCTATGGGTATTCCTCTCCATCTTAGGAATTGTAGCGTATGCCATCTTTTACTGGATAATGCCTTCCACGGTCAATGAAACAATAACCATTGGCATTCACCAAGAAGGCATGGACAAGGTAATAGAGCAGTATGCCGAGGAGGAAGAGGAAGGACTTAAAATCGTTGAGTTTGATTCCTCCAAAGATCTCAAGGCTGCCGTAGAAGGTGAATTGGAAACCGATGAAAAGATTGGCATTGGCATTGACTTTCCAAAGGACTTCTTGGCTAAGACCGCTGCTGGCAAGAGGACTACTGTACGTGTCTACGCGGACTCGGCCATACCCGAAGAAATACGCAATGCCATGACCAGTTTTGTACGGGAGATGGCTTTCGGTATTCGCAGCGCAGCGCTCGGAGAGGGTAGCCCTGAAGCAACCTTTCCGGTGCAAATGCCAGAAGAGGAAACATTAATTTTAGGTAAAGACTATGCGGGAAACCAAGTGCCATTCAGAGAGAAGATAAGACCAATGATTGCTTTCTTTGTTCTGATGATAGAGTCAATGGCCCTAGCATCGTTGATATCAACTGAAGTGCAGAGCGGAACAGTCACGGCCGTGCTGGTCACACCGGCCAGAACAGGAGATGTGCTTGCTGCCAAGACCATCTTCGGGACCTTTCTCGCCTTTTTTCAGGCAGTCATCCTTCTTCTGGCCATAAATGCTTTCGGGGAGAATGCCCTCATATTGCTTACTATGATATTGCTGGGAGCCATAATGATGACAGGCGTTGGGATGATCTCGGGTGCTGCAGGAAAAGACTTTATGGAAACACTCTTCTTAAGTCTCTTGTTCGTAATTCCTCTTATGATTCCAGCTTTTGCTGCACTATTCCCGGGAACTGCATCAACATGGATAAAAGTTTTACCGACATACGGTTTGGTGCAAGCAATCATGCGTTCAACAACCTATATGGAAGGATGGGTTAAGGTTCTTCCTTACATAGGGATGGTGCTTGTCTGGAATGTGGTAATTTTCGGAGCAGGTCTTATGATACTGAAGAGGAGGGTGGAAGCACTATGAGTCTTAAGCGAGCATTAAAAGTGTTAAAAAAGGACCTAAAGATTGGTCCGCGTTCACCTACAGTGCTTTACGCACTCATTCTTCCGGTGGTTATGACTCTGCTCATTCGAGGCGTTTTTGGCACACTTTTCAATCCGAAACCCCGGCTGGGGATTGTCGATCAAGGTGATTCACAGATAACACGGGAGGCGCAAGAACTTGAAGGAATTCGGGTTACCCTTCTGGAGGACACAGACGAACTGAAAGAGAAAGTGGAAGCCAATAATCTCGATGCCGGTCTGATTCTTCAACAAGGTTTTGATGAGGCGGTTCGTTCCGGTGAGCGTCCGGAATTAGGATTCTTTATAGGCGGGGAGAGCCAAGCCTCAAACCGGGTGATTCTGTCTGTAACCACAATTGATCTTATCAGAGAAATAGAAGGGTCAGAACCACCTGTAGATGTAGAAATTACTACTATAGGTGAAGCACTATTGCCGCTTTCCTCGAGGCTGGTGCCACTGATAATGTTCTACGTCCTACTATTGGCCGGTCTTTATGTACCGGCTGCGAGCATTGTAGACGAGAAAGAAAAGCATACCGTTGATGCTGTTCTGGTAACGCCTGTTAAAATGTCAGAATTTGTGATGGCCAAGGCAGCTTTCGGATTTATCCTGGCTATCTTAATGGGTTTGGTAACGCTTCTGATCAACAACGCCTTAGGTTCAGAGCCCTGGGCTCTGCTTGCAGCTCTTGGCGTAGCTGCGCTGATGTCGTCCGAGATTGGCATTGTGCTAGCGGCCCTAGCAAAGAGTGAGCAGGATCTTATGGCACTGGTAAAAGGTATAGGTATTTTGCTGTTTGCACCGCTCATCTTCTACATTTGGCCCAATCTACCCCAGTGGATTGCCAAGATTTTCCCAACTTACTGGATGCTAGAACCGATTTTCGAGGTCGGCGTTCGAGGCGGAGGCTTTCCGGAAATCGGATTTGAGCTGGTGGTAGCCCTGGTTATCTGCGTAGCCTTGATACCTGTTCTTGCAATGCTTAGCAGGTGGATGGAGCTTAAGCTAGCCACTGAATAACATTTATCGGTTAACAGTTAAAGGCTCACAGTTCACAGATGGTCATCCAGTCATTTATAATGTTAACAGTAAGCTCATAACTGTTAACATAGGAATAGAGACGATATGAGTATAAGGCGAGCGCTAAGAATATTGAGTAAGGACCTGAAAATTAGTCCGAGTTCGCCTACAGTTCTAACTGCAATCATTCTTCCAATTGTTATGACCCTGCTCATCCAAGGTGTTTTCGGCTCTCTGTTCAATCCAAAACCGCGGCTGGGGATTGTCGATCAAGGCAACTCGCAAATAACCAGGGAGGCGCAGGAACTAGAGGGAATTCAGATTACTTTGCTGGATGACGCCGCCGAACTAAAAGAGAAGGTAGAAGCCAACGATCTCGATGCTGGTCTGGTTCTTCAGAAGGGCTTTGATGAACAGGTTCGTTCCGGAGAACGCCCCAAACTTGGATTCTTCATCGGTGGTGAGAGTCCGGCCTCAAACCGCATCGTTCTGTCAGTAACTGCGATTGACCTCATAAGAGAAGTCGAGGGGGTCAACACCGTCCGTGGAAGTGCGGATCATCACTTTGGGTGAGGCAGCACTTCCCCTGGCCAAGAGGCTGGTGCCGCTGATCATATATTATGCCTTGATTTACGCCGGTGCTGTTGCACCGGCTACAAGCATCGTCGAAGAGAAGGAGAACCATACTATTGATGCTGTTCTGGTGACACCCGTGCGAATGTCAGAGTTCTTATTTGCCAAGGCTGCTTTCGGATTTATTCTAGCTATCTTGATGGCTCTGGTTACACTGTTGCTTAACAACGCCCTAGGTTCAGAGCCCTGGGCTTTGCTTGCAGTTCTGGGTGTATCTGCACTGATGGTATCGGAAATAAGCATCCTCTTTGCAGTGGCTGCCAAAGACATGAACACGATGATCACAATACAGAAAGGTGTAGGCTTCATACTCTTTATACCGGCCGTCTTCTTTATATGGCCGGATCTGCCCCAGTGGATTGCTAAGATCATACCGACCTACTGGATACTGGAACTGTTCTTCGAGGTTGGAATCAGAGGTGGAGGCTTCCCGGAAATCTGGTTTGAGCTAATTGTTACCCTGGCCATCTGTATCGCCTTGCTTCCTATTCTCGGTCTACTTAGCAGGCGGATGGAGCTCAAAGTTGCTGTGGGATAGGAGCAACACTCAAAACTCCTTGATATATTATCCCAGTTCAAGTAGCATATCACTATAGATGAATAATAATGGTTAGAACTTTCTTGTAGGCGTTAAGCAAAGCGGAAGATTAATAATGGAACTAAAAGATCTAGGATTTAATGATTGGTTTAAAGAGAGAATAAAGGAGACTCAACAACTTGAGTATAGTTTGGCTCGCGTTGTCGCCGTGAGCAAAAACAACTACTCAATAAGAAATGAAGAGGCAGAGATTCCGGCCGAGATTACCGGAAAGATCATGCATGCAGCCGAATCGAATCTTGACTTACCAACAGTTGGTGACTGGGTGCAGGTACAATGCTTTGATGAGAATAGCTTTGCTATTATCTACAAAGTATTGCCGAGGAAATCAGTTTTAAAGAGAAAAGTAGCAGGAAAAAGAGTTAAGTATCAGCTGATAGCTTCCAATATCGATATAGCATTTGTTATGCAATCAGTCGATTTTGATTTCAACCTACGAAGGCTGGAGCGATATTTAATAATGGCAAATGAAAACAATATCAAACCATTAATACTTCTGAGTAAACGTGATTTAATCTCGTCTGAAGATCTAAAAAAAGAAATCTTAGAGGTCAAAAGCATAAATCCGGGCTGTGAAATTATCGCTTTCAGTAATAAAACCGGTGAAGGAATAAATGAAATTAAAAATCTCATAGAATCAGGCAAAACCTATTGTCTTCTGGGATCATCCGGTGTGGGAAAAACGACTTTATTAAATAGGCTAGTCGGGCAAGACGTTTTTACTACAAGCGCTGTTCGAGAAAAGGATGGTAAAGGCAGACACATAACAGCTTGTCGACAATTGGTGATTCTTGACCAAGGCGGCCTAATTATTGATACTCCCGGGATGAGAGAGCTGGGTAGTATTAGTGTTAATAAAGGATTAAATATTACATTTAAAGACATTGTCACCCTGGCCCGGAAGTGCCGCTTTAGCAACTGCACCCACACCAGTGAACCCGGGTGTTCAGTTTTGAGAGCAATTGAGAAAGGTGAATTAGGCAAAGAACGCTATCAAAGCTATTTAAAATTACGCAAAGAGTCAGAATATTACGAGATGTCTCATCTGAAGAAGCGAAAAAAGGATAGGGCTTTTGGGAGATTATATAAAGAAGCAATGAAGAATAAGAAAAAAAAGTAGAGCATTTTTGGATGATTTGTATTTATCCATGATCGGCGCTGCTTGTTATTCAGTTGTGATGTCAATCAATTCAACTTTTTCCTTGCCTTCAACTTCTTCTTCCAGGATTACAAAGCCTACGTCCGAGCTGTAATATTTATATTCATTTTGGTCTGTCTCAATTTTACTCCAATCCCTGGTTTTAAGGCAGTTCTCGTAGGTACCATAGGGTACCGTGACTTTTTCACCAAAAGCGACAATATCTCCCATATCTTCTGCTTCCCCTTTGTAATACTCTTGTCGGTAGGAATCCCCGACTTTTGGATTCGCCGGCATAACAATTCCCGGTTTCGCACCATCGACACCGGCTTCCCAAGAACCTTCGTTGCTTACCACTTTACCTTTCTTATACTCTTTGGAATCCTCACCGAGGTACCATACATTACCCTCTTTGTCCTGGGCGAACCAGTCATAGGTGTCCTCGGCAAGCTCTCCTTTCAACCACACGGTATCTCTCACAACGGTGGCTGTCACTCCCATAACTTTTTTAGTCTTACTAGTGACAATAACCTCAATGCGCTCAGTTCCCTCTTCCGATTCCCCCTCATAAATAAGCCTTTTCCCTGGTGTTAAGGTAAAGTATTCATTATCGACTGTCTCTACAAAATCCTTGGGATCAATCTCGGGATCATACTTTTCTTCCTCTGATATTTTCTTTGTAGTACTGGTAGAGCATCCACCTAAGACAAGAATGATAAAAATCAGTGAAATCGAAATAATATTTTTTACCTTCATTCTTAACCTCCCCGAGTGGGCTTCCCTCTATATTTACTTATCGGCTGCATACATGTTGATAAAACTGCACTTTCTCCGCATACCGGTAATGATCAAACCGAACTCAGTCTTGTCAAACAGATGAGGTGTGCGGAAAAGAAGGTTTTTTATCCGGGGCCATATTTTTTTGTCTATACATGATTATCGCGATAAATAGAAGCAGTCCCAGTGCCAGCAAGAACTCTGTTGGTTCTTGCTGTCTCCATACGGCAAATCCCACATCATTAAGTGATCTGTAATATTTGTAGTATGAGGGTCTAAGAAGACTTGGTAGAAAATAGAAAACCAGGTACCAGTTAGGAATAAGATAACGTACAGTAGAAATTGTCTTGATCCCTTTTGGCAGCAAAAGCCACATAAATGCTCCGTAGAAACCAACAACTTGGCATAGGGTACCATATAGAGACGATAAACCTTCCAGATTATGTATGTTAGTCTCCTTTTGCAGATTATATTCCTCAAAATACCCTTTAGTTTGCAGGTTAAAAAGTCTCTGTCCCCAGCTGATTTCTTCAAACGCTACAAAAAGGAAACCAAGAGCTAAAAGGAGGTATAAAAGGCCAAGTAACTTCTGTTCCGTTCTCAGGAAATTGATTGAAATAACAAGTGATAATAAACCGGACAAGAAAAAGAACAAGAACTGAGCGTATTCAATATAGCTGTCCTCATCGATTATGTATTTATATGACTCGGGGAGTTTTACTTTTAACAGGATAAAAGCGGCCAGTATAATTAGGGGCAATATGAATATGAGTATCTTGTATATCTGCTTCCTACTTTGATTAATAGCCATAATTAAGTTTCCGGATCGGTAATCATGGTGTTAATAGATGAAAAAAAGGTATGGATAGCATTATATCAATATAGAATATGTTATCAATCTGATTATTGTAGATTGATAACATAGGGGTCAGGTCTTGAAATATAGCATTTTATTCTGATGCCAGCAATCTATAGCTGGATTGTCTGGTCATATAGCAGCTGGCTGGTTTCTTATACAAGTAACTGGCGTCAGCCGGGGGGGGGTGCTAGCAGTTATTAATGGCCGGAATTAGGTGGAGTTATCCCGAAAAGATAGAGGCAAAGATAAAGGATGTTGAGGAGGCCTATTATGTCCAATGAATTTCTCATAGCGCATGAACTCCGTAAAAGCTTTGGTGGATTAAAAGCAGTGCAAGGTGTCTCCTTCGCCATATACGAAAGCGAAATCTTCGGTTTTCTGGGACCCAACGGAGCGGGAAAGACCACAACAATACGTATGCTTTCAACAGTTTTGGAACCGGATCACGGAGACATCACTATCGGTGGTTACTCGGTGCGGCAAAATGGTGATGCAGCCCGCGCTCTGATTGGGACTTGCCCCCAGGATTTGGCCTTGTATGAGGATCTCTCCGCTCTGGAGAATTTGATCTTTTTTGGTCGCATGGAAGGTTTGGATGGCAAAGAAGCCGGAAGACAAGCAATGGCTACTCTGGAGACGATGGGACTTGCGGAGAGAGCCAAAAGTAAGGTGAAGACATTTTCAGGTGGAATGAAGCGGCGCGTAAACCTGGCTATTGCGCTTATGGGCCATCCCAAGCTTCTTTTCTTGGATGAGCCAACCGTAGGCATTGATCCCCAATCTCGTAACAATATCTATGAGACCATTGAGGGTTTACAAAAAGAGGGGATGACTATTCTCTATACAACCCATTACATGGAAGAGGCGGATCGTCTTTGCGACAGGGTGGCTGTAATAGACGGCGGCCAGATTATCGTCTGTGATACTCCCCATGAATTAAAAAGCCGTATCGGATCACCCGATAAAGTGACGCTGGAAGATGTTTTTTTGGACCTTACCGGTAGAAGTTTGCGGGACTGAGAGAGATTGAGAGTGAGTATTAGTTAGCAGGCAAGTGATTTGGTGAGTTAGCGAGGTAGAAAGAGAGCTATGAAAGCGCTGCTAGTTGCATTACGGGAGGTAAGAATCTATTTACAGGACAAAGCTGATCTGGCTTTTAGTTTGCTCCTCCCTATTGCCATCTTTGCGCTTATGTACGGCGCATTTAGCGGGCAGTCAATGTTTCACGGCACAGCATACGTAGTGAATCAAGATGAGGGAAAAACCTATTCCCGTAATTTTATAAAACGGCTTAAAAAGCTGGATAATCTTGATGTCGAACTTCTTTCTGCTTCGGAAGCGGACTCCAAACTGGAGAGCTCCGACCTGCTCATGGTTGTTTTTATTCCTGAAGATTTCTCTGATGAGCTTGAATCAGAAGGGCAGGCCAGTTTGGTTTTCAAACAAAGAGGAAATGCAGGACAGGAGAACCAAATTGTGGCCAGCCTGGTGCGCGGTGTGGCAGAAGAGATGAATCAAGAATTTGCAGTACAAGATCAGGTCAAGAATGCTGTTAAGGGAAAGAAAATCTCGATTACAGAAGCAAAGCTGGCAACCCGGAAGTTTCTGGGGAGAGAGAAAGACAATCCTCTTATTCAAGTGAAGGAGGAGGAAATCGGTATCAAACCTGATCCGGTAAAGTTATTCTTACCGGGGATTATTACCATGTTTGTCCTCTTTGCCATAACGCTCAATGCGAGAGTTATCGTAGAGGAACGCAAACGGGGCACACTGGAGAGACTGCTTACTACAAGACTACGCATCAGTCAACTTTTTATAGGCAAATTCTTGGCAGGAACTCTGCGCGGTTTTGTACAGGCCTTGATTCTGTTAATCCTCGGATATATCGTATTTCAATTGTTCACCCCCCTCTCTTTCATTGAAGTATTGGTGATTGCTCTGGTTTTTGCGGCAGCAGCGAGTGCCGTTGGATTACTTATAGCATCTGTCTCACGTACTGAAGATCAGACTGTATGGATGGGAACCCTCTTTACCATGGCCATGGCCATGGTGGGAGGAACGTTCTTTGAGATTCCCAAGGACTCTGCACTATATAGTATAAGCAGGGCATCAATGAACACCTATGCCAACGATGCCTTAAAAATGATAATGGTCAAAGGCGGTTCCTTACTTGATGTTGGGACGGAGCTGGCTGTGCTGGTCGGAGTTGCCGTAGTGGCGTTGGTTCTCAGCCGTTTCTTTTTCAAAATCATACCTGGGGGGCATAACCGATATGAAACAGTTGAAACACATTTGGTTCATAGCGGTGAAAGATTTAAAACTCTTCTTGATGGACCGGACGGCTTTTTTCATGTTTATAATTTTCCCGTTCCTTTTTGTGGCCTTGTTTAGTCTGATGAGTGCAGGTGGAGAAGAAGACCCTCGATTGGAGTTACACCTTGTTACCAGGGAAGCAAAGGGCGAATTGAGTCATCAGATCATAGGGGCAATAGAAACAAAAAAATCATCCAAGTTAAAACCGGGAGAACCTGAAATAATATGGGACAAGGATTATGAAAAATCCCGCAAGGAAGTTAAAAAAGGAAAGCTCGACGGTTTCCTGGTGTTTCCCTCTAACTTTACCGAAGCGGTAATGATGGGTTATGGAACCGAACTTAAAGTAGTGTCCGATCCGGAAGCGACCAATGCCAGAGCTGCTTTGAGCGGATTAGCGAAATCAGTTGCGTCACAGGTGGGCGCGCAGCAAGTGGCAAACAATGCAACTATTGGATTATTTGTTGAACATGGATTAAAAACAGGACATATGGAAACGATTGGTCCTGTAATCCAGCAAGTTCTAATGGGACAAAAGGGAAATGCGAATCAGAAATCATACATCAAGTACAAGACGGAAAAAGTAGGGGAGAAGGAAGCGGAAAACGCAGCTAACTGGGTACTCTCTGGATATCTGGTAATGTTTGTCTTTTTTGCGGCCGCGCAGTCGGCGGAAATGATAGTACGGGAGCGTCAGAATCTTACTCTTGAGCGTCTGCTAACCAGTTCAGTTAGGAAAGAGTCGATCCTGGGAGGAGTGTTTTTAGGCACTTCGACAAAGGGACTCCTTCAAATAATCATATTTTGGCTACTGGGTATCCTTGTGTTCAAGGCAGATCTCGGGCAGTCTCCAGCCGCGGTTATTTTAGTCTCGTTTCTAATGGTAATCATGTCGGCAGCCTTTGGGTAATGCTTGCCACTTTGGTTAAAACCCAACGCAGCGCCGGTTCGGTAGCAGTGCTTGCTTCGCTGGTGTTGGCACCATTGGGAGGTTGCTGGTGGCCTCTGTTTATTACTCCCAGATGGATGCAGTTCATTGCGAAAGTAACTCCTCATGCCTGGGCCAATACGGCGTTTAACAAGCTGATGCTCTTCGGTGCTGATTTTAGCTCAGTAGTCCCGGAGATGCTGGCTCTTGTTGGCTTTACGTTTCTCTTTGGGGCCATAGCGATATGGCGTTTTGGTGTTAGCGCTGTTATGGCAGAGTAAATTGTACTAGCGATAGGCTGGCTGTGTAGTCAATTGCATCAATAATCGTTTGTCATTCATCTCTTATCCTTGAAACTGCTTGCCGAGGATGAGACTTCCCCGCCCAAAAGTATGCACAAGCTGAAGAGATAGATCCAAACAAGAGAGAGCATACCAATCCCGATTGGCCCGTAGAAAGAGGCTAGATCAATCCGGCTTATAAGCCAGCCGAGAGTCCAACTAAACAGAGACAAGGAGACAGTGGCGATGAATCCTCCCAGGATAGAGTGTTTCCACAAGACTTTGGCTACTGTTAGAAATCGGTAGGTAAGAGTGAGCAGGAGAAAGGCGAAAAGAAGATAGGATAGAAAGTAAGCCCAGTTCAGCCAGTGATATTGACCGATGTAGTTGGATAGTGAGGCCACGGCTGTTCTGAGTAAGAGCTGTCCGATTGAGAAAAAGAATAGCATGACCAGAAGGACTAAGAAAACGGTCCATGAGATAAACTTTCGCTTAATGTAAGATCTATGTTGCGGTACTCTCCAAATTTTGTCCAGAGCCAGGGTTATTTGCTCGAAAAACACTGCGCCGCTGAAAAAAAGAGCCAGTACTCCGGTAAGTCCGGTTAAACGGCGGGCCTTCATCGCGGTGTTGAGACTTCTTTCCAGGACCTGTCCGAGGGCAGAGTGAAAAGTTGAGACCGTAAGTAATAGCTCGGTTTTGAAATTTACCACCATAGGAAAATCAGAAGCAAGCAGAAATCCAAAAAAGGCAATTATCACCAGGAGTAGAGGGAACAGAGTAAGCGATGCGAAAAAGGCTATAGCTGCTCCCAGGGTAAAGCAATCATCTTCCATGAATTTTTCCCCGGTGACCAGGATAAAATGCACAATCGAATTACGCTCGGATCCTTTTTTAGCTGCTTGGAACAAATCGCCCAGCAATCAGGTATCCTTTCATTATTCGCCCATTGTTCAGGAACCATTATAATAGTTGTTTCCAAGTCAACATTGCAAGCTTTCCCCAACCCAACAAACCAAGAACGGGGTCAGGTCTACACTATTCACTTTTTACAGCGCTTGCCCAGGTAAATAAGGTGAGCCATTATGGGGTCAGGTCTACACTATTCACTTTTTTAGCGCTTGCCAAGGTAAATCCGGGAAATCGCAGATTCTTTTCTGTGTGTCACTCTCTCACTCCGAATTTCTTCTTGTGGGTTTACGTGGGGCTCTATCTCGCTTGTGACTTTACAGGCTTGACTGTGAGGAGAAAACGTGATTATAATTTTATTCGGATATCGAAATATTCGGAGAACGAAAAATTATGTCCAAAGAAATGGAAACCAATATCAATAACCAGGATTATCTCCAGATTATCGAGTCTATGCCTGAGATAGTCTGCAATATGGAGCAACACATGATGCACCAGATTGAGAAGCATGGTCTGACCATGCCTCAATTCTGGGTTTTAACCAGACTTTTTCACGCAGAAAGGAAACTCAAAGTCAGCGAGATCAGTGAAAGTCTTGATCTTCCTGCAAGCTCTATGACAGAGATGCTGGACAAACTGGAGAAGGCTGGTTTCGTCAAACGCCAGCGCATAAAAGATGATAGACGAGTGGTCGTAATTGAGACGACTAAAAAATCGGAACAACTCCGGCAAAAGCTGACTCATTCCAATCTGCACTTCTTTCAAGAATTTTTCAACAAGTTAAGGGAAGACGAGAAGCAAACCGTACTCAAGATGATCCGAATATTGAGAGAATATACACGAAGTTGGAGAGAGAATAAGCCAGAAAGCTAGGAGAAGATACTATGCTTACCAGATGGTCCTTTGATCACCCTGTTGCTTCGGCTATGCTCATAATCGGGATTCTTGTCCTGGGGATAATATCGCTTTTTAGAATTGGTGTTGAGCTCATGCCAAGCGTGGATTTTCCTGTGGCTGCAGTGATTACGCCATATCCCGGGGCAACGTCTTCTGAGGTCGAGGAGCAAGTAACTAAAGTTGTCGAGGAGGCTGTCGGTTCTCTTGAAGGAATTGAGAATATCATTTCCACTTCTTCCGATGGAAGCTCCATAGTCATCGTCCAATTTGACTACGACAAAGATGTTAATGACGCGACTAACCAGATAAGAGCAAAGATCGATCAGATCGAGAATTCTCTGCCCGGGGAGGCGATGAGCCCAACTGTTTCGGGTTTTGATCCCACGGCAATGCCGGTGATGACCTTAAGTATTCATGGGGAGCAAACGCTGGAAGAGTTATCCCGCCTGACCGAGAAGGAAATAATTCCCGAACTTCAGAAGGTGAACGGTGTGGCTTCAGTTTCTATCCAGGGAGACACCCATAAACAGATTAACGTTGAGATCGATCACGCGATTATGAAGGATAAGGGTGTTACTAGTGACCAGGTCATAAGTGCCATTCGCTCACAGGATGTGGCCATGCCTCTTGGTCAGATAACCACAGGAGATAAGAATATATCGGTCAGACTCTCCAGCGAATTGGGAAATATTGATAATATCAGCAATCTGATTGTTCGGCCCCGCACAACTGTCGAAGTTATGCCTTCAGCAGATGACATAGAACGGCAAATGCGAGCAAGCTTTCAGCGAATGTCTCAACGGATTACCCAACAAATGGCCGCGCAGATGAGTCAGCAGCAGCCGGGTCAACCGGCAGCAGCCCCAAGTTTTCAGATGCCCAGAATGACTATGCCTACGGTGAAGGCGGAAGAGAAAGTTTTAGAAGAAGTGAGGATCAAGGACGTTGCTGAAGTTAAAGAAGTATTAGTTGACCCAAATGTAATCGGGAGATTCAATCAAGAACCGGCGGTCAATCTGGAAATCATAAGAAGAAGTGACGCCAATACAGTCGAGACTGTTAATGGTATTAAGAAAACGCTGGAAAAAACCAGCGGTGAACTCCCAAAAGATGTTGAGATATCTGAGATTGTCAATGAAGCCGAGGAAGTCGAGGACTCAATAGGCAGTACAATCAACAATACCTATATGGCAGCTCTGATCGCGGCGTTGGTCCTGTTTCTATTTTTGCGAAGTCTGCGATCCACCTTGATCATTGCGCTGAGCATTCCCACATCAGTCGTGGCAACTTTTGGCCTCATCTACTTTGCCGGTTATACCCTGAATGTAATTACATTGGGAGGTCTTGCTTTAGGAATCGGATTGCTTGTGGATAATTCCATTGTAGTCCTGGAGAGTATTTTCCGTATGTTGGAAGAGGGCATCAATCCCAAGGAAGCGGCTAAATTGGGGACTCATGAAGTAGGCGGCGCAATCACCGCTTCCACTCTAACCTCGATTGCCGTTTTTTTACCCATTGTATTTGTGGGAGGTTTTGCCAAGGAGATGCTGGGACCATTGGCTATTACCGTCATCTTCGCTCTGTCGATGTCCTTACTAGTAGCGCTAACGGTTGTTCCAACGCTTTCTTCGGCTCTCTATATGTTCAGGTATCAGAAGGGAAAAAGGCGGGAGAAAGTTGCCCATCGGATCAGGGAGCCTTACAAGATTGTCTTGAATTGGTGCCTGAATCACCGGGCAATCACTATTGCCTTGACTCTCTCCGTATTTGTTGCCAGCCTGTTCCTGGCAACAAAAATAGGGGCCGAGTTGATGCCGCCGGAGTCCGGTCGCCCCATGATTTCGGTTTCCATTACAATGCCGCCGGGTTCTTCACAAGAGGCTGCGAATAAAGTTGTCACTAAAGTGGAGAATGAGGTTTCTGATTTATCGGGGATTCAATCGGTTTCTGTTTCTGTGCGTGGCGGCGGGCAAGGCAGCGGAGGAAGTGTTATGCAGGGGGGGAGCAATGCTCAAGCCGAACTAAAAATAAGGCTGGCATCTGATAAAAATACGAAAAAATCAGTTGACAGTTTGATTCGAACCATTGAAAAGAAGACTGCCGGAATTGAGGGACTGGAAAAGATTGAAGTTGAAGCTGGTGAGAGTCAAGTTCACGGTGGGATGGGTTCGGCAATTACAGTAGAGTTTTATGGGCCTTCTCTATCCAAGCTGGAGGAACTATCTAAAGATGCGGAAGAAAGAATAAAAAAGATTGACGGTGTTTTAACGGCTGAATCCTCATTGGATAGAAAGAAGCCACAATATGATGTCAAAGTGGATCAGCAAAAAGCTGTTGAAGCAGGAATCTCTCCTTATCAAGTTGCCTCGACCGTGAGGACAGCACTCTACGGACAGGATGTTGCCACTTTTGCCACTGAGTCCGGTAAGAACGAAGATATCAGGGTATACATTTCGGGGAGCAACGGCAGCGTGGAATCGCTAAAGCAACTGGCGGTTATGGATTCAACCGGCGATTATAGAGAAATAGGAGAAGTCGCTGAAATAGAAGAAGG
>SDBS01000291.1_pt1 | contig 46527 bp, 76 predicted proteins | sample 2277091 | NCBI WGS metagenome assembly SDBS01 (sample SAMN10404972, study PRJNA504765) | marine sediment metagenome | isolation source: marine sediment core GS10_PC15, 163 cmbsf | place: Arctic Ocean: Southern Knipovich Ridge | collected 2010 | reverse complement strand
AGTAGGTATGTTAAAGGTTACAACGAGTCCTGGTTATACAGTTGTCTACGATACCAAAACAGGCGTAGACAGTATAATCAACAACAACAACCTTTCTAACGTACTGAGGAAAAAGAGACTTGACGGATCGCTTGTCTTTGAGAGGGTACAAAAGGTTATCCCCGTAGTCGGGCAGTTTAATTGTCTATTACACAAGGGAGACCCCAACAGGGCACATTACGATGCTATAGGTTTAGCGGTATGCCCAAAGGAAGGTTTGGCTTCCAAGTATCAGCAAATGCGCCATATGCAGAAACGGCATAAGACCGAGTGGGGGGGGGTTGAACAGGAACGCATGGACGCTGAGAAGCAGGAAGACAGGGCTTTCCAAAGAGAACTGATGGGTAAAGTTATTGGAAAGGAACCAGAGCGTGAGTTGTATGTAAGCGATAAAGATAAAGAAAAAGTAACAGCATAGAATAAGCCTGGGTCATAACAGGCGGTTGGAGGTAAAAATTATGGCTCAACCAACACGACTAGAAACTATTGACCATCATGATGCGATGGACGATTCCCGTGATGCAGCACGGGTTACAGATGTCTTAAAGTTCGGGAGACCCACATTACATGGAGCTAACATTGGTAGGGCTGAGTGGGTAAGGGGACAACAACTAGATTCCACTTTCCAGAAAGGCAGCAATGGATGGCTTGCCTATTTCTACGGCGGCATTCAGTCTGGGGATGACTACGGCGCTGTCTATATTCCCGGAGATGAAGTTCCGCTAACAGACCTTAGTTCTGCCTTGTGGTCTTATTTCATGTCTGCTACGGAAGCAGCGGGTGTCAATATGGTTATATGGGTACACGACCCTGCTGACTTTGATCTACGGGCAGAGATAACACAGGTTCCAGGTAAGGTTGACTTCGCTGCCGGATGGCAAGCACATGAACTTGACACAAGTGTACAACAGTTCTTCTACTATGGGGAGATTTCAGGAACTCCTGATACGACTCCGACTGCGGGAACCCAGTACACGTTAGCGCAATTCCAAGCGGATAGCATCTTTAAAACCTATACCATCTACCGAATCTCTTTTGAGTATGGTTGGATAGGCTCAACGACACTTGATGCTGCATATCTGGCTGATGTAAAGATAAACGGTCAGATGATCCCCCTTGGCCCACCTTCAGGAAAGCACAAGAAAGATGTACTTCAAACTAAGACCATCATCGGTGGAGCAGCAACAGCTAACGACGTAATATCCGAAAACGCCTCAACTGGAACAGATTGGGACTTTAACTTTGGGGGAACTGGTTACATCACAAAAGGCGTTGTAACTATTGCTACTCACGGCTTGACTGAAAGGCTTAGATTAAGACTGTACTCTGTTCCGCCTACTTCTACACAACTCGATAACGCGGCTGATACTGGCCCACTTGCGGCGGACATCCCTAACTTAGTAGGGTGGATTGACTTCCCCCCTATGACCGATACCTCTGCTGCTGGTGTTTCCTACACTATGGCCACGCCAAGCACGACTGGTAATCTACCGATTGCTTTTGATGCCTATACCCTTTACGGCACATTGATAGGACTTGACGGAGGTACCTTAGGTAATGTGTTGTGTTCCATCCATCTGTTTGGGGACATGGAGGACAACTAATGCTCGACTCTCCTGCATTACGTTATCCTAGAAGGACTACTCCTGCCCTGCGCTTTTTTGGGGGGGGTGTTAATTCATTAGTTGACTGCGGGGCTATCCATAATGCAGCTGGTAAGTTGTGGGTTAGTTTCTGGACTATGACAACTGGGGCTACCTCTAACTATTTCTTTGGTAAGTGGATAGATGATACCACTGTCCTTTTATGCCAAAAACAGTCTAATGGGACATTTAGATTTGTCAGTCGACTAGCAGGGGCTAATAAGTTTGACATGACTACAGGAGATTATAGGAACGGAGCGCCGCACCATGTTATCTGCTCAATCTCTTCTGCTGCTGGCGCCAGGTTAATTGTAGACGGAGGAACACCAGCGACCAATGCTGATGTCACCGCAGCACCAAACGGAGGAAACTTTGTAATTGGTGATAGGAGAGATGGGGCTGGCGCAGGAATAGATGGTCTAATTTTTGACCTAGCAATCGGCACTGATGATCTTACTACTGCTGAGGAACGTGGCCTATTCAAAGGTATCATACCCGCCGATGCTACTGAGTTCTACAGGATGAATGAAGGACATGGACTTACAGCGATTGACTTAGGGACTGGGGGCAATGACGGCACACTTGACGCCACACTCAGATGGGAAACAAGGCTGAGAACTTATGTGAGGTATTCATGAGCTTGAGAGAACTATATGCAGGTCTATTCAGTATCACTATGACTGGATGGGTTCTGTTCCATTTCATTATGATAGCCAAGCATGGGACATTCTGGATAGCAGAGAGTAGGCCGTATGTTTTGTGGGCCGAGATAGTAGTTGTGAGCCTTATTCTTATTCTGATGATTGAACGATTGATTAATGACTTCAGGAGGAGGGTATAATGCCAGGACATACTAAGGCAGAAAGAAAGAAGAAAGGGAAGAAAGGGAAGTAAATGTCTACATCTCTAGAAAGTGCTATGGTCGAACTATCGAGACAGATAGATATTGACTTCTGGACAGGTACGACTACATCTGCTGGCTCGTCTACGACTCTTGTTGATACTGCATTAAAAGCCAAGGCTAACGAATGGATAGACTCTAATTTAGAGATGTATGACCGTATCACTTCAGGTACTCAAGATGAAGAGGAAAGACTAATATCCTCCTTGAGTAACACTAATGGAACTCTAACTATGCTTGCTCACGGAGGGACGATAGCTACTTCCGTTACCTATGAGATACATAGATTGTTCACAGCTTCCCAGAAAAGGACTGCGTTAATCGCTGCTGCGAGATTAGTCTATCCCTCTCTCTTTACTGAAGTCAGAGACGAATCCCATACGGTAGACAACTGGTTAAGGAACGGGGATGTAGAAACGTGGTCTCTTACTACGGTTCCCGATGAATGGGTGGCGAACACTTCAACGATAGCGGAGAACACCACTGTTACTTTACTAACAAGAGGTTCGTCCTCTGCTAAGATTTCCACTGCTGCGGGTTCTATGTCTCAGGGTATTACTCAGAATCCTCGACTTAAAGCATTAGCAGGTACTCACGTTAAGTTAAAGGCAAAAGTCCACTGTGACACCGCTTCATGTGCTAGATTGAGGATAACCGATGGCACAACGACTACCAATTCAAATTATCATCCCGGGACTTCGGTCTTCTCTGACGACTCAGGCGATGGAAAACTAGATGACTTTCTTGAAGTGGAAGCTGATATTGAGAATTCCCCTTCTGAGGTTACCTTTTCAGTGATGCACGATGTAGACGCCGGCACGACTTACGTAGACGATCTAAGAGTGATCGGCCCTACAATGAGCAGGGTATATATCGGGGATACCAACTTCGCCCAAGAAAGACCCCGTGAAATCTACGTCCAAAGGGATGCTGACATTTACAAAGAACCCTGGTACAGAATAAGGAATTGGAATGTAGGGAGTGATGACTTCTTATATATCCCTCAAGGGTGCAAAGAATATCGACTAAGAATACTTGGCATGGACTATATTGATTTCCTTGTAAGCGGAGCGTCCTCGACTTCGTGGAGTGCCACGATAGCGGTAAACCAACCCCAGTTGGATATTCTCATAGCCCAAGCTGCTGTCTATCTCTATCGAACAGTCTCCATGCCTGGGCATGATGATGCCCAAATAGACAAATTCTCTAATGCGTTAAACTTCTGGGAAACCGAATTAAGAGTGCGCAAAGCGAAGCATTACATGAAACCCTACGATATAACGGTGCATTACTCGGTATAATGACTACACCTTTAATCCCTAAGCGGAAGTTAGACCCCGATGACAGGACGCTTCTCAATTTTATAGAGGCGCTTCCTGACTCTCCTACTAGGCGTATTCATGCCAACGACGACCAGCCTGTTCTAACTTTAGACCAAGATGGGAGCGGGTCTAACCTTCTTTTGGAGTCCTCCGTTCCAGAGTTAAGATACGCCGAGACAGACAAAATCGACCCCGCAGGTAGATACAGGACTATACTAACTGGTGGTACATTCAGTCTTGAAAAAGCAACCGCAGCAGGATGGGCGGCGAGTCAAGCCTTTGTCACTTTAGACCCAGGAAGCAGAAAAGTTATCTATGAATCCCCTGATGATGGGGGTGATGATTGGTACACAGAACTCGCCGCTGGTGGCGCTGTTGGTGAGACAACTTATGTAGATGTCGGAAGTAGTGGTGCAGCACGAAAAGGATTCAATGTTGTGTGTGGCAACGGTTCGAGTTCTGACCTTACACGCCTTACTATCTCTACAGGTCTTGCCACCGTTATCGCTTCTTGGGGGGCTGTTCAACATAAAGGGACTGTACTCAGAGACCTCAACTGTGTTTGGATTTCAGAGCTTACTATAGCTTCAGGTGCAGTTACACGTACAGGGATATTTCATCACATAGACACACAGAGCAACAACCCATCCGATAATTTAGATACCATAAACGGCGGCTCGGCTTATGACTTGTTAATAATCCAGGCTAGACACACTGATAGAACGGTTGTGGTCAAGCATGGGACGGGCAACATACAACTAAAGGCAGGGGTTGATATATCCTTAGACACTACTGAAAAAGTATTGCTCTTATTTTACAATGGAACTAGCTGGATGGACATAGGCGGTGGAATTTCAGCAGCAGACTATGTTGCCAAGACTCTCTTCGATGCCAACACCATCCTAAAGGCCGATACAGATGATACCCCTGTTGCTCTGACTGTAGCTGAACAGCGTCTAGTCGGAAGGATAACCAGTGGCAATATAGATGATTTAACAGGGGCACAGGCTTTAACTATTTTGACTGGCCAAGCGGGGGCTGCCTTCTCCTGGAACTCCCAAAACCTTACCAACACTGGCACTATTACAGCAGCTACTTCTGTCTGGCACCATGAACATGACCTCTTTGCCTCCTCTCTTACCCCCGGAGCTTCAGGGGCAACTAGAACTGCCCCAGATTCAAACACAATCGGTGGCTGGCAACTCAATGCTGCTGGTGAGACACTCTATTTCGAGGCTCATATGGAAGCAGAGTGGGATGCCACTAGCGATTTAATAATAAATGCCTGGTGGGAAGTAAATGTGGATAATACTGGAGGAGCTGGTGGAGATACGGTAGACCTTAGAATGGTTGTTAGGTATAAAGGCGAAGGCGATACTGCTATTAAAACACAGACCGTAGAAGTAGCTACTACCGTTGGGGCTTCTGCCCGATATAAACAGTTCAAGACTACCTTTACTATAGACTATGACGCAGCCAGCAATGTAATTGATTCGCTAGATATTCTTTCCTTTGCTCTTAATTTAGAAACAGACACATCGGAAGTAGACGATATTATTCTAAACCTTATGGAGTTAAGATACGCAACCACAAAACCATCATTGGAGGCATAAACTATGGCAGTAGGGAAATATTTACCAGAAGCTAACCCAGGCCCAGTAGAGGAAGTTGCTGTAACTATAAAAAATCTATTAGAGGGTCTAGGCGGAGGTAGTCAACTCTCACACGACCAGTTAGATGATGTGAGCACCTCAGACCATCACGCCAAGTATACAGATGCAGAGGCTATCTCTGCCGTAGAAGGCGAAGCTACTCTTGACCTTACGGGCGATTTATCAACACCGGGTTCACTCATATCAACGGGTGGGGGGCAAACAGGGAAATTCCTTACAGGTCAGGCCGGTAATACAGTTTTTGCTTTTAGTGGGGGTAATTTCGATATAAGAGCAGGAACTGGTGGATCATCATCTCAAAATGTTATGAGGGTTACTTCTGCTGGGGACATTAGCATGACGAACTTGACCATTAGTGGAACCACCACAGCCCTGACCTTCTCCAATGCAGCCACAATAGTTGCTGGTTCTGGATTGACTATCCCTGCTTTCACTCTTGGTGGCACAATAGATGTTAACTCTCAGGCTTTAATTAATGTCTTAGATTTAGACCTTGGTACTGAGTCCGCCTTTGGTACCTTCTCAGCTACGTTGACCGCTGCAAATGCTGGTACAGCTTGGGTCATTAGGTCAAGGAGCGTCAACGATATCCAGAGACCAAGATTAGGCTTGAGCGGCGGTGTTGATACTGCGGTATGGGGATGGGTAAGTAGTACTCATACAGGCATAGTGCTGAGTGGCGCTTTAAATGCTAATTCCCAAGCAATAACCAACCACGCCCAAGCAATAACTGATAATGCCATTCTCACGGTAGATGGTTCTCCTAACGATGATGAGTTTGCAAGGTTCACCGCTAATGGTTTAGAGGGGCTAACTGTTGCTGAGACCCTAGCTGCCATATCACCCCTTACTACCAGAGGCGACATCATGTTCAGGAACGCCACAGTCTCTACAAGATTAGCCAAAGGAAGTAGCGGGGATGTGCTTACTATGGGAGCTAATGACCCTGCTTGGGCTGCTGGTGGCGCTTGGACATTATATGAGACATTAAGTCCGTCTGGTGTTACAACAATATCTACATCAACACTGGACGTTCACGACCTCTGGATGGTTATTATCGACTTAACGATAACAGACGATACTGAAAAACAATTAAATTTGAGGCTGAATGGGGATACTGGTAATAATTATAGGTATTTTTATTTTAACGGCCAGACACCCACTTTACAGTCAGCTGCTTCGTGGATAGATATAGGTTCAGGCCAAGATAACGAACCACTTACAGGAATTGTTTATATTAGAGGTAAAAGTGGTGGGGACGATGGAAAAATAGTTATATTTGGTAGTGTATATGGACTACCTGGTTCGTTTGATTTTCTGCTTAACGCAAGTTATAACGCTGCTGCTGATGTTACCTCTATGACTTTTTTTACGCCAATCATGACGGGTAAAATCAAAGTCTTTTATATGGATTATTAAGGGGAAAAAGATGGCTACAAGAGATGAACTAGCAATAAAATACAATCAGCAATACGCCTTGATGCACGATGAGTTCTACGAGACCATCAATAAAGAACGACTATTGAGGCAAGACAAAACTGTTGCCGACCTTAACCTTTGCAATGCTGAAATAACACAAAACTATGAAGCGGAGCTTATTGCTAATGGCTTTCCTTCCCTTAACCCACCACCCGAATTAGCGAGAGATTTAGCTGCTGAAATAGATGACCTGAAGGCAAAGATAAAGATACTAGAGAGTAGATAATGCGTAGAGGATCAGCCGATCATCAGATCAAAGTAGGCTCTACCACCCGTCAATTAAAACTGATGAGAGAGCAGTTAGAAAGAGGCGGAGTTGGCCGTGCGCTCTACCAAGTAGAAGTCCTCGGAGGGCAACAAGATTCAGCCATTAACTACCCTCAGATAGACTGGATAGGGGGACACGGACAGCATACTTTCTTAGAGACAGATAAGTATTTTGAAGGGCAGTCAATCGACACGACTCAACCTGGGAGGGTTTTCTTAGGTCCAGAAATCACCACTGTCCAAGAGTCTGACGATACTGACTTGGACGGGGCTCCTGTAGTCTTCAAATACTTCCCTGCTACGAGTGAATTACTGTGCGCTACCGCAGGAAAAGTCTATCGGTATGATGTGGGCGGAAATGGAAAATGGACTGCCGCTACTACGACGGTAGCGGGTGTCGGGAACGAGAGAGGACTGGAGGTTTTCGGCCCAACTGTGTTCGCCGCTTTGGGAGCCTCAACTGACTATAAATACTCCACCGATGGGATTACATGGACGACTTCTACTCTGTCAGATAAGAACGCTGTAGGGTTTCTTTCCGCTCCCAACACCGCAGGGACGGCGGATATTCTCTGGAAGTTCGTTACTCCTAACACAGCGCATAACAACACTTCAGGTTTAAATGGCGGCGCACAGTGGAGTTCTGATGTCACGATAGGTGAGTCCTCAACCAATATAACGAATGTCTTCCTGGAGAATGATAGATTATTGTTCGGGCGAGAGGATGGTTTGTATCACTACGACTCCGATGGAGGGTTACACCAACTAAGACCTGATTTGAAGAACAACCGATCAACAGACAACTTCAAGTATGTAGTCGAATGGCAGACGGCTATCTATCATTCTGAAATCGACGGCATGGGTGAGATATACGCCTCTAAAACATACGAGCCGATGGGGCCTCTCTGGAGAGTTGGAGACATCGGAAAACGTGGTCAAATCAAAGGCATCGCTTCGGATAAAGACTGGTTGTATGTTGCTATCGATGAGGGCACGAACACGATAATTTACAAAGGTCGTGAATTAAGGAAGCGAGGAGTATTACAATGGGAGTGGTGTCCGTGGGTGTTTGCGGGGACTAACGCTGTCGGTACTATGAGAGTCGTTCAACATACAGCGACTGATAGAAGATTGTGGTTTGGATACGGGAGCGCCACGGCTTATGTTATCTTATCTGACAATCCTACGGCAGACTCAAACGCACGGTTCGCTGCTTCTGGATTTTTGAGAAGTTCTTATACCTACGGTTCCGATCCGAACTTCGACAAGATGTGGCAGTCAGCGATTTTAGAGGTCACAGGAGGTGCTTCAGGAGAGACCGTCCAAGTAAAGTACCGAAAGGACGCTGAAACTTCGGCTACTTCGATTATCGCCGCTGCTGCTACCAATGGAGTGTACGAGACTAATTTCACTTCTGAGTTGACATCAAAGAAGATTCAATTTGAATTACATTTAGCCTCTAATACGAACACCGCCACACCTGAAGTGAGTTTCTTTCAAGCTAAAGGAATCGAAAAGCCCACGACTGTACGGATACATGATTGCACTTATTCGATAAGTCAAAGCCCAAGGGTAAGTGTGGAGACTTTAAGAGACTTCATGCGGACAGGACGGACTTCAACTACTTTAATTAAGTTTGCCGACTTGAGGTACGGAGACTCGACGGGAGACACTTCGTATGTATGGGTTGTCTTAGAACCTGGGTATCCAAGAGAAGTTGAGATTTTCCACGCCAAAACTTCCAAGCCTGAATTGGGGATTAATTGTCGCTTTCGGGAGGTGAGTTTTACTATTGCGTAGAGTACGTAATTCTGGTATAATAAGTGGTGGAGGTGACAGTTATGCCAGAGTTAGGCGAGGTTAGAAAAAGCGAAGACTTAGGTTACAAAGGGACTAATAAAAACAGGCACATGTGGATTGCCTGTCTTGATTGTAAAAAGGAAAGATGGGTTCAACTGATTACAGATAACGAACCATTATCAAGGAGATGTAGACACTGTGCACATAAAGGAGAAAACAACCCAGGGTGGAAAGGCGGCAAGTACAAAGGGTCATTCGGATATATACATATCCTAGTGGAGGAAGATGATTTCTATTTCCCTATGGCACGGCATAATCACTACTGTTATGAACACCGTCTAGTAATGGCGAAATCTTTGGGAAGATGCCTGTCTACGTGGGAACAAGTTCACCATAAGAACGGTATCAAGGATGATAACCGAATAGAGAACCTTGAACTAACCACGAACGGAGGCCATAGTAGACAGCACTCTAAAGGTTATCAAGACGGTTTCAATAAGGGTTATCAGGATGGCCTTAAAAAGGCTAGGGGAATTTCCTTCACGGTATCATAAGGAGAGATATGAATATATTAAAGAAGAAAGCGCCGAAGGAACTTAATGGCGAGACTCCAGCATGGTTCAAGTTATGGCATAGTGAGTATTTTCTGCCGGTTGACAGCCGTTCCAAGAGAACAGAGAAATGGGTGACCGCTGTTATATTAGGGATTATCGCTTCTTATTTTGCAGGGGCTAAGTTTGCCCCCGAAGCTATGGTATTCGTGAGGTCGTTAGTAGGGCAGTAGTCTGTCAGTTCAATTGTTAACTCGTTCATCCTATTTTACCTCCTCATTCAAGTCATCCAACTCTTTAGATAGCTTCCCGATACTGATAAGGTACTGGGTCTGGATGATTGCCATAGCGTTCCAGGCTACCGCTGCCATATGATCCTCTTCCCTGGAACCCTCCATGTAGGCGAACAAGTGGCGCATGGCGGAGTCGTAGTACCTAGAAGTCTTCTGTCCTTTCAGCCAGTTATTATCCCCGTACTTCATCGCACCGTTCTCAAAATGTTGTGCCAGTCTTTTAAGGGCGTGTGGAGGAAGTAAATCGAATCGACCTTTCCCTACCCGGGTGTCTCTCACGCTTCCTGTGGGCATCTCCTCTCTCTGGCCTGAATCTGGGAGGTCGTTGTAAAAAACTTCAATCGGCCTTGGCATCACTCACCTCCTGTCGTTAATCCCGCATACTGTTCCATCTGACCTTTAATAGACTTCTTCTCCATGTAGATTATCTTCAAGGGTTTCCGTAAAGCAAACACCATACCGAAGTCAAAGATTGTCCCGATAGACCGGCCATCCCAGAAGAGATGGACTTCGTCGGCCCACTCTATCAGCCATCGGTTGTTCCTTAGTAAATCAAGTCCTTCACCTTCTACATCATTGTCGAAAGATGGGAGCATGGCCTCATCTCTCTTTTCACGGAGTCTGTGTTGATGCCACTTCATCTTGTCCCTTAGATGGGTTGACCCGATTAAAGCTATCTTTTTCATTGTGCCTCCTTGTATTTATGAACCTTACTAAAATCAACATCCCTGAAAGGGCATTCTGAATCTTCCATATCACAATCTACCTCTTTATCACCATTTCGAAATGTGCCCCGGAAAGGCATTGGACAATAATCATCGCAAAACTCTTCTCTTTCCATCACTTACCAATACCTGCTGACGAAATGGATAGCTATCCAGATAATCCCAACCATAAACGCCAGCCCGAAGCCAATTACATAGATAGGTTTCATTTTGCCTCCTTATTACATGGTGAATCCGCTATACTGCCATCAACCCTTAGAACAGGATGGTCACAAGAACACTCATCCTCAAAGTTGCGGGACAGACTTACCTCTGGCCGTGACTTTTCCCTGCCCTGCTTGACCCTTCGCAACACTCTCACCCTATCAACTTCAGGCGGTACGGTGAGTGCGACCTCCAAATACACTTCACTGACAACAGAGGCATTGTAAGCAAGGTGGGTTATCGCATTGGAATAGACTATCACATCATCGGCACTTGCTTTACACAGAAGTAAGATGTCATAGAAGTCGGGATGAGCCAATGGTTCTCCACCACTCAAGATAATCCTCCTGTGCCTGTAATCGCCTAGAACCTTCCGTACAACTTCAAAGGGCAGATACTTAGCATTATGCCTATTCGTCGTGGTGCCTGTTGAACAATACTTACACGCATGAGGGCAATAGTCTGTCAATTCTATCGTTAACTCATTCATCTTATCTTCCTCCTTATAATTTGCTCGTGAATGCCCCCATTAGAGGGCTGGCGTCCACTCTTTGCCCTTCCGTGACCTGGTGGTCAACTTATCCTTTTTAAGCGCCTGCTCACGCTCTGATTCGAAGGTTGCCCAGAACGCTTCCCACATTTTGATAACATCTAAAGGGTCATGCGACCAATGTATGAACTGGTATTTCTTTTTAGCCCATGCTTCAAAAGCCGGGAAAATTTCGTCTAAGTTCATACTTCAACCAATAGTTTTTCAAGGGGGTCATTCCAAGTTTCAAGAGCTTCCGTGTAATATAGCTCCCATATTTTTCTGATCGCTTCATCGGCGCTAAGTCCTTTCCCATTCCACTTACAGAGTATCCTTGTCATCTCTTTTTGTTTGTCCATCTCTCTCCTTTATAACTCTTTCAACTCTCTACCGTGAACTGGTCTCTATCAGGCCAGATGTGAACGACAGGACATCCGATCCTTGAAGGCTTAAACCCTGCCCTCTCTCCGTAACTTGGGTTGATGTGCTGGTCGCCTTTCGGCTGGGTGTAGGTCGTCACCCATGAGCCTGTGATGGTAGCCACTAGACGGACATTGCTCACCCTTCCCCTTGCGGAGCAGACTAACCTATCGGGGGTGTGCTGTGTGATGGCGTGAAGATGTCCCATGAGGTAAATGTGGGCTTGGATGTCATTGACTAATCTTACTAACCTCATCAATCTAGCCCCCTCCGTCTGAGACCCGCCTGAACCATGCCACGCATGGATAACGTATTGATGTTTCTCCAAAGACGGGGTTCTCTCAAAGGTGATGGTGAAGAAACAGGCGTACCCTCCATAGGTTGCCCCTAAATCTTTACAGACGTTACGGGTGAAGTCGTCCTGATGGAAAGCGTGGATGGACTCTTCATGGTTCCCTGTCAACATCCCTAGTAGTTTCTTTTTCTCAACTAACGGTTTGAAGAGCTTAACAACTCTCTCTCGTTGGGACTCGATGATATTGTCCTTCTTCACCCAATCCGCTAATCCAGCGACATCGAATCTTTTATCGTTCTTTGTTATGCACTCGGCATAGTCCCCCATACCGATTACATAGGAGTTCTTTTCCTGGCAGATTTCAGCAATCTTCTTCTCAATCGCTTCCTCTTTACAAGAGATTGACCCCATGTGTATGTCACCCAAAGGGTAAATGTTGAACACGTCTGGTCGAGAATATTTTATGGTGTGCTGTATAACTTCCATTCATTTACCTCCATTACTATCTAGGTTTAGCATATCCGCAGTATTTGCACCTGTTAATGGGTAGCTTTGTTGCGTGATTATGAGTCGCCCTAAAGCCCTTCTTGCTACACTTCGGGCAGAAATAGTAAGGTCTTTGGTTTAGTGGCCGCATTTCACTTCCTCAATTTCTATTACTATTGAGCCTTCCTTGTCCCAAAGTTTACGGGCGTATAATTCGACGATTTGTGAGTCATCTTCCCACAGTATCCCGTTCCCTGAATCTTTGATACTTTTCACAAGGTTATCTAAATCGGGACGGCCTATCGGGTAGTCGTACTTGGACTTCTTTGGTTGGGTCAGGTAGAAAGTTATCTTTAGCGACAATGGCTTGAGTTCTAACTGATAGGAACTCTGTGCTATAGTCGCCACCATCCACCACTTACACGCTTCTTCAAAGTCTTTAGTTTTCTGTGGTGTGTAGGCGTGTCCTTTCCCTACCCTGGCTCTCGCCTTTGCTACGGGCTCCAGCGGAATTGTTATGATCATCCTTTCCTCCTTTGCGCTAATGACACTAATGCGCTACCCCTTGTAATCATTAAATGGGATATGCCCTAGCCATACTTGTCTGGCCCAGTACCGCATGAAGCGTTCAAGTTCTCGTTTATTCCAGTTCAGGCCGACATACTTATCCTTCACCAGTGTGTCTAAGGGCTGGTAACGTTGAGGATTGGGCAAGATGTCCATTGACTTTAAGGTCTCGCATCTATAGTGAGCATCTTCGGGAGTGTCCTCGAAACCCGCTAGGACATATACCCTTATCGTGCTGTTCTTAAATCCAGCCCCGTTCAATATTCCTATGGCTTTCATTATCTTTGACTCTGCCTTTATATCATCCCAAGCTAGTCTTATTACAGCAATATCCAGTTCGGCTATGCGCCCTGCATGGTATTTTGTAAGCAATCTGTGATCCAGGCCCTGGTTGAAATCTACTCCCTTGATACCCTTCAGCCTATCTATCACACTGTCAAAATGCTTTCGGCTACAGGCTAGAAGATTATTGTCGCAGACTATGGGCTTCGGCTCCCAGTCGGCTAACTCAACTAAACAGCCTTCGATCCTCGGCACGGCACAGAATTGACACCTCCGAATACATCCTCGACTTGTGAAGGTTGCGTTGGGATTGTGCCTGCTCAATGCGTCTACTGAGACCCCATTGGTCAAGGATACCCCCTGTAAATACTCTGGCATTAGTTGAACCGCAGGTCCTCCACAGTGGACTTCATAACCCAAGCCTTTATAATTGACAGCCAGAGAGTAGGCACTGGGCAGGAGCCATGTGAAGGGGATCGAAAGGAAAGCATCCTTCCCTTCAGTCCAGTGAATAATCCGCTTACTCCAAGCCATCCTCTATCCTTTTTACCCAACCAGCCAATTTCTCTTTGTATTCTAGTGCAGAGATAACGTCCTCATTAGCGTCAAAGACTGAAGGCAACACCGCATCCTCTTGTATGATAGCTATCCTGTAATGGTGGCCGTCTATTTCCTCATCAAGTTCAAATATCTGTGAGACTGTATTCCATCTTCTCTTATTAATAATCTCTCGTATGCTATCCCGTATTAACTGTGCAGGAGAAATTCTCATCTTAATCCTCCTTAATGGATTTTACCCAGCCATCCTTGAGCCACATCTCCACTGTAGTTGCTAGAATAGCTAGTATCTTTGCCCATGTTTCGGTATCAACTTCAACAGCAGTACCCTTCACTACTTCCCAATCAGGTATGGGTGGTTTCTCCTCCTCCTCAAAGAACCCGAAGCGAATCGTCTTGCCTTCGTGTTCAAATTTAAGGGAGAGGATACTTTTAACAGCAGCCACATACCCTAATCTTCCCTCTACAATAGCCTTGGTTTTCTCCTCCAACTCCTCTCGGGCGGTATCATAAGCGTTCATTACTTGCCCTCCTTCATCCTTGCCCTCCGCACTGGGGACATCTATGCAGAAGGGAACCTTTAAGCGGAGGTTCCATCTCTATTGTGCCACAAGTGCTACACTTCCTCTTTTTGGGAATTGGAGCAGAGGCTTCGATTAAGTGTATAGTCCCTGCAAGTGTTGTCTTAGGATAAGTATCTACTAATGCCTTTAAATATTTTAGTATACTCTCCTCCTCTGCATTAGCTACATCGTTTACCACACCAGCTATCCAAGTGCCTTCCAGTCTCTTGGGGACTTCTTTATAATGCCTACTAAGAACCTGTCTTACTTCCTCTTCGGTTAGTCTCATTTCAACTGCCCTCCTTGAATGGGAACTTCATCCTTCCCAATAATGTAGGGGTTACCCCACTTACTAGGCCGGCCCACATATACGGCACTAGGCGGTATCGTGTCAGTTCGTTTATTGAGAACCCTAGGTTGGTCACTCATGGGTTAAGCCTCCTTCTTGCAGAACTCTTTGAATAAGACATCCCAGTTCTTTAAGTTACCTGAACGGCCTTGGAAGAATTCACCCCAGTCATCACGGCATTGGAGGCAGGTAAAGCGGTCTTCATGCTTGCCGTAAGTTGAACAAGCTGGCTTGCCACACCTTTCACATTTTATATCGGGTGACAGTTGTATAGCTATATATCCATATCGGCTTTTGTAGCCACTGGCATCCCTCAAATAGCGTTTCCTTCCGTCATCTGCGCCTTCCGTATAAGGCTCACTATACCCTTCTGCTTCGGGTATGGGGTTATCATCGGTAGAGGCCATAAGTGCAGTCTTTACTACCTTCAGGACATTCTCCATCTGCTCCCAGTTTTCTTTAGTCATTGGGATAGGGAGTTGTAATGTTCCCCAAGGTGCATCTATAAAGGGTATGTTTATATTCCTCATCACTGGTTTAACTTCCATTTATCTTCCTCCATATTAAACTAACTAACCAAGGGATACACACCATGAAAGCCATTAGTAAATAAAGCATTATTCCTCCGGGGGATACCATCTATTAATATCGTGAAATACACCTTGTCCGTTAAAACTATAGCTCCAGCACATCCCGTTAGGGTACATCCCTTTGATGGGGTTCTTGGCGTGGACTATCTTTAAGATATGAGTGTCCAGTGAAAGATACAATACCGCTCTCTTGGCTGTCATCGCACCCCCGTAAGCCAGGTCTCTTGTTAATACTTGCTTCTGCCCTTTATACATCGACACCTGTGGAGGCGGTTTCTGTAACCCTATAACAGCTACACCCTTGTCTAATCTCTGCCATATCTTCTCAATCTCATTCCCGATTTCGTAGAACTCCGAGTTGGTATCCAGGTAATCAATCACGGAAATATGATCGGGGTGTATCACCTCTGAAAAATTGTCGTACCTCTCATAAGTCTTGAACGGAGGAGGGTTGGGGATATCAGGATCAATGCCGTCAAACCTCTCCTTCATCTGCTCCACGCCAGTTTCGTTGTTGAATAAATCTATCTCAAACATATCCATATTCAAATGAACGAGCTTATATAAATAGGCCGTCTTCCCTTGCTGTTTGTATCCACCTACTATAATCACACTCTTCGGAAAGATTTTCATGTACTGCTCTAATCCGAAGGGCCACAGTACAGGTAAGACGTTCCTAGTATCCGCTTCCTGCCACACCTGTTCATGGAGAACATCATCAACCTTCTTGAAGTGGCCTTGTTTCTGAGCGTGTCTTGTAATCTTTCTCTTCTTTACAAGGTCAGCTATCACCACTCGCCGGGTGTTCTTTGACTCCGGCCCCGTTATCCCGCAGTCGTCATCAAGGTTTCGATACGTCCACCACCCGACACTTTCTGATACCCATTCCTTGATGTCTTGCGAAAGGTTCTTCGTAATGTTTTCGTCCATACTACCTCTTTAGACCTGGATTCTCATGGATGTTGCCGATGACTTCGATACCTTTATTCTGAACAGCACAACTATCTAATTCTCCTCTGCCACCAAAGTAACAGCCATCATCAAAGGTTATAACATCAATTCCTTTTGGGCCTGCTCTGTCACCTATCCAAAACATCCCGTACTTGACTCTGTCCCCCTCATATATCTCCTTCTTTGCTTTATCCAACACGTTTGTGAATTGCCCAACAGTTTCAGGTCTGACTTCAAGTGCTAGTGGCATGCCTCCTGAGTTAGAAATAAACGTAAGTCCAGCCCACTTGCCAACCGTAGGCTTACTCAATAAACCATAATGCCAGACTCCGTGTATGTCCATCCCCCTGAACTTTATCTCTCTCATTGCTTTTCCTCCACTAGTTGTTGTTCGAGAATCCTAACCCTCTCCTCTAAGGCTTCTTCCAAATGCCTTTGGCGATGGTCAGCACAAGGCATTGCTCGAAGGTTCTCAATTCTGTTGTCAGTCTTAATCCCGTTCAAGTGGTGAACGATGTAGTTTATAGGGAGCTTCCCATGTTCTCTCTGCCATACAACACGGTGCTGACCTATATGGTCCCAATGAAATTCAGGAGCGATAACAAAGCAATACCCTCCCCACATTTTTATCTTAGTTAGTTCGCTCCACCTTGCGCCACACTCACGACAAACTTTGTAAAGCCTGTAGTGTGTCGTTGAAACCTCTTCGGATTTAACGGGGGTAGCACGGTTTCCCTTCAGACACTCTGGACATTGAAGCCTTTTTGTACTCATAGGTTACCTCCTACTACAAGTATAAACCAATGCTACCTAGCTTGTCAAGACTCGTTAATGCTCCTTATTGCCCTGTACCTAATCTCTTAACGCCTTTAATGTTATTAATGATATAAGGCTAATATTTTAATGAACCTTTAACGCTCGTTTAATGGTTATACTTCCCTTTTGGGGCTGGAACGTGCTCGATATACTCCCGTTTTACGATTACTTTCTTGTCAGCGACGGCTTTTCGCAGAATATCGACCTCCAGATACAAAGCATCGTACCTATCATCGGGTTGTGGTCGGGTGAATTGAGAACACCCATAACACAGTGAATTGTGATACTGACCTGTTCTCCTATTCAACATACGAACAGAAGGGTCTTCAGGCAAGAGGTTACATTGTGAGCAAGCCATTGTCTCCTCCTACGGTAGATTAATAGGGAACTTCACACTCTCCATGACTGGCTCAAAGCCACCATCAGGAGACCAGCGGTAGCATTTAATCCCATGCTTGACCAACTCCAGCATTATCTTAGACTGCCAGTATTTCAAGCGGTGGCTACGTTTGGGCTTGACCTCTATCAATACTAACTTCCCATCCTTGAAACAGGCGAAGTCAGGCCATCCCTTCTTGGTAGTCTCCCATCCGGCACCCTCCATCAAGTTAAAGAACTGTGCTTCAGCCTTATTGATGGGAGCCTTAGATTTAATGGGAGGATAGGTTGATTTAAAGCTGGAGATGCCCATTATCAAAGTCGGATTTCCATCCGCTAGTATAATGTCTACCCTAACACCCTCCTCAATCCCCATGTATAAACGATGGTTCCAACAAGAAAACTTGCGATCCTGGTCATCAATGACAGTGAACAAACTTCGGTGTCCCTTATGCGAGAGTTCAGACTTTAGCTTCGGGGTTATACTTAGAACTTGATTATCTATCATGTTTCACCTCCACCTATAGTATACACTAAATGATGCAAGTATGCAACAATCCCCTTATAAACCCCTAGAGTACTAATATATATATTACTTTTAGAGTACTGACCGACAGTAGGGTTCTCTGGTAAGAGGCGGGATTTACAAAGTTCGCAAGGCATCACAGTCCCCTTTTTGCCCTTTCTACCAACAGTTCAGTCATCCTTATATTGCCAGCCTCAAATCCTGCCTCATAACTAATCTTAGCTTGGGCTTTGGCTGTTACTTCACTGACTCTATTCCATCTGACATCAGTGTGCAGAGCTTCTTGGCTTAAATCGGTCAGCTCAGCACTTCTAGCGTATTCGTCCATTACCGTAGCTTCCCAACTCATGCTACCTCCTTATATGTTTGTTCGGCTTCTGTCCATCCGTCATTGTATCCCTCTGCAAGCCCCATCTCATAAGCCTTCTTGATTTGGGCTTCTAGCATAAAGTCTTCAAACCTTTTCTTGTCTAATGAGGTGTCTTTACAGTAGTGGTTAAAGGCTTCCCTTTTCTCCTTAGGTGTCAACAGCGTGTCTTGCCAACTCATACTACTTTCTCTTTCCAGCCATCCCATTCATAGAGGCGTCTTTCTTTAGCCCCAGGTTTACCATTTGCCTTGAGTGACCGCCCTGTCAGTCGGTATCCATCGCCATAACCTTCACTACCAATTCGGGTAATCACAGCCTTTTTACCGCGCTTGTTAACTAACTGCTGCCCCACCTTGAACGGGCATAGATATTCAGCCCGCTCCTGAAGTAACTGATTCAATCTACTCCTAACATCCCTTTCAACCTTTTCGGTGGCTACTATATCTGTATCAAACGGTGTTTGTTTCATATTGCCTCCTATAAATCGCTTATGCCCTTAAAGAATGGGAACTCTTCCCTGGATTTCCTGCGTTCCTCTGGTGGTTTGTTATTCTCTCGATCGTGGCAAGGGAACACGCATATACCAACGCAATTCCTTGGGTCTAACGGGTCACCTCCTGCTGACCTTCGGACGATCTCATGTTTCGATAGGTAAGAAGGATTGTATTTCCTGCACTCGACACAACATCCTTGTTGTTGCTCAATCATCTCTTTCTTTAACTTACCTTCAAGTCTATTCTGTCTGGCTTTCTTATCAGATACTTGTTTCAAGGTTTCTCCTAAGTGCTTCCTCTAGCCTATCATCCTCGTAGTAGAATGGGTTGGTTTCCATTTGACTACTGTTATTCACCAGTAGTTGTCCTAATCTTTGGTCTGGATATTGAGTCCATGCTTGCTCAATAAGGGCGAGTATCCGTTCTATTCTCTTCGGGTCTCTCATTAATTCACCTTCTCAGGGCAATCACAACTAGGATATCCTCCAGCACCATATCCACAGAGGGGACAAATATAATCATGTACTGGACAGTTTCCTACAGTTCGGGTAGCTTCTGGCTGAGGTTGACTCCAAGCCGTCGGCCTTACCTCAGGGTGATAGCACATTGGAAACTCTTGTGCCTTCATTTCCTTCTCCTTTCTTTACTAAGACGGAGCTAGTCAGCTTTCCCAGTGCAATATTTCTTTGCTGTCCTACTCGCTGGTAGCTCCGTCTCACCACTGGCTAGGGATTTGCACCCTAGAAAGGCCCTTGTATGAGAGATTTCTATCTACCTCTCGTCTTCTGCCTGAGTTCTTCACTCTTGTGTCTGTGGTCGACAAATTAGTCCCGTTAGTGCCTATCTCTAATACGGGGGAGAGGACTACAAGCATCTCATACAGGTTTGTAGCGGCTACCTATTTCGCCACCAGTGGACTTATTCTGTTATTTTTCCTCCTTCTTTGCCCACTCTTCAAGTTTAATCCATGCTGCATTGAAGTTCTTTATCTCTGCGTTGGACTCAATCCCCAAGGCATCCAACAGTGGAACCCCGAACAATCCAAAGGTATCCTTGACTGCTGTTAGGAACTCCCCAAGGTTGCTATAGTTGACCGTGACACCCTCTGATTTGCCCGTAAGAGGGGTCGTTTGCTTTGAAGTGGGAGGTTGGGCATTAGTGAGCTTCCACAGCGCCCACTTGAAGGCTGCCTCTTTAAGTCCTTTAGGGACACCCTCAAGGTTATCCATGATTCCTTTGTAAGCGGTTTGTGACTCAATAGAAGCACGGGTTATCCGATCCTTCTCTGCCCAGTCGTCCTTCTTCATTACCTCTGCGGATTGCTGAAGGCTGCGACGTTCCGCACCATCGGCGATAGCCTCTGATTGTTGGTCTAACTCGTTTACTTCAGGTTCGTTGCACCACTCACCTGTGTCTTCTATTGGGTGGGCGTAACCTTTCATCTTTCCCTTCTTAAAATAGGGCGTGTTATGGACGTTGCAATGGTGAGCCATTATTATTCCTCCTCTATTCTCGTTGAGTCACACTTAGGGCAAGTCTCGTCTCTCTTTTGGTTGCAGTTCAGTTCTGTCTCTAACCCTGTCCAACTACACTCCTGACATCGGACAACTATCATTTTACTATTCCTCCTCAATGAGGCCCCATTCTTTTAGTTTAGATTTCCAATCATTTAATATAAATACCTCCCCATCTGGTCTATTGTAATCATCCTTATAATGGCTGTGACCTTCTATCCACTCAACCACTTCCTGCCTGCCTTGCTCTATCCCTACCCTTTTCCCCGTCTCGTACATTGAGTCATAAGGGCCACTCATTTACTTCTCCTTCTTCCCTGTGGTTGATTGAATCTGGGCCTTCTGTAAGGGCGAAAGATGATCGTAGGCTATGCTCATTGTCCCTCCGCTTTGGCAATTACTTCTAGGACTGATTTATAAGTGGTAGGATGTTCCTCTTTAAGAACCTTGAGGCAACTTAGTATATTCAATGTCTCAAGCATGGTGGGCGCAGCGGCTATCAGATGGGCGTTGGCTGTGTAGCCTGGCGCATGGTTGTAAATCTCTGCGATTCGGTTACCCTCTGTGGAATCTATATATCTCCCGTTGTATTTCCATTCTCCCGGCGCATACTTCATTTCTTCACCTCAACGATAGTATATTTACCTGACTTGATCTTCCCGACATACTGTAGTGTTCTCATTGTTCTCCTTTATGTTCTCCCCACCTTAACAAGTCAGCAACGGTGGGTTCTACTTTATTGGGTTCATAATTACTTTGAAGTTCCGGCAGTCCTCCACACTTCTTGCCGTCAATCCACTCTCTGCATTTCTTCTTTGAGTTGCCTGTCTTAAAACAACGTGGGCAGTAATACTCAGCCATCGAGAAGCTCCTTGTTCTCATAGATGTTGCCGATGACTTCTATATTATGGGGCCATAGACTTTTACCGCCAACCATCGCCCCCTGTGTGGAACTAATTGAGACTTCTCCTTGCCACCATGCGCCAGCAAAGCATTGTCTGGCGGTATCCCCTTCGTATATCTCAACACCGTTCTTGTCCTTTAGGCCAGTGTATTGCATCATCTCAAAACGGGTTGGGTATCTGAGGTAGTGGTCTACAAAGGCAACCTCTTTCATTTCATTGATTACTTTATCCCAAGCCCTGAACTTAATTATCCTTTGCATATTAAGACCTCTCATTTTCCCTCTACAGTGATAGGGTAGCGAGTTTTCAGTTCGGCAACGATGGCATCGGATTCCCCAAGGGCGAGGTCCCTCAAGCCTTCACCGATTAAGGCAGGCCCCGGGTAGGTTGATACAGCTGTTATCTCCACTGTGGCGTCATAGGTAAATATTCCTTTGGCAGTGGTGGATACATTCACTCTGACTCGCCGGTTGATTTCCATAGGTCACCTCCAGGTTATTTTATCTGTATCGGATATAAGGGGAGCCTTAATTGACCCGGTAATCTAGCGTTTGACCTGCTTGAATTACAGCTTCGGTGGGCTAAGCGGAGATTCCAGTATTCATCTGAAGAGTAAGGTTGGTCACTCCTTATCTGGGCTCGTGGTATGATATGGTCTAAGACGGACTTCTCGTACCTTACACCCCCTTTGCATATATGGCAAATACCTTTATCCAGACAGTAGACTAATTTCCTAATGAGTCGGTATTGTTCTGGATTAACTTGCATTTTTCTTAGTTCTCCATGCAGGACTTTTACACTTGCCGCATCTCTTTGGGTTATGGTGAAGAGACAGCCATTGCTTCCCACACTTTTGGCAGTTGTGAATGTAAGCATCTACTCTCATATCCTCATTGTACCATAGTGGTCAGGAAAAAGCAAGTCTAATCGTCCAGCCTCACCACTCTTGACCACTGGCAGGACTTCGAGCTGGTGCAGTAATAGAGGGCTTCATTTGACTTGCGGAGATGCTCTACTACCGGGGACTTGCAACGTGGGCACTTGAGGGCCTCCTCAAGGGTCAGTTCGGGTTTTGTTGAAATCATTCTGTACCTCCTAGAATGTAATTGCAAACCACAGCCAATGGTAAATAGGCGGATTGCTTTTCAAGGTAAGACGGTGGAATTTCCAAGAAAAAGGAATGACTGATTTAACTACCTTCATTCTGTACCTCCGATCTGTTTTCTTCCGCATTGAAACTCTCTAACAGCTTCTTCTACTGGTTTTATCTTTTCCTTGATAGCGTCCACCTGTTCCTGGGTAGTGCAGATTTTAACCTCTTCGATGGTGGTTCCTTCTGGGTCAGCCTTCCCGATATACCTTAGTGTTCTCATTGTCCACAAATCCTTTCAAACGTACAGAAATCGCATTCCTCTGTACCTGGGGTATAAACACCGCCACAGGCTTTGCACTCTGGGCATCCTTGGCCCTCCATTAAAACCAGATTGCGGCCACAGCCAAAGCAGTCATTATCTTCGACCTCCTCAGGGATTTCTTCTTCTCTGTCCATCTCTCTACTCCTTATTGCTCCACCTGGGGGGAATCCTCGATATCTTTATAGTTAAAGTAGTGGACTAGGGTAGCGGCGAGACAATCTCCAAGCGTCGTCCCTGCATGGCGCATAATCTCTTGTTTTAACCAATCCACAACAAGTTCCCTGCCTGCCTTGAAAGATATTTCAGCTACGGCCCTATCCATATCATCAACATCGATCTCCACATTGCATTTAGCGAGTACATATTCCTCTAAGGTTTCGTCTTTCATATTCCTTCTCCTTAATCCTTCTTAGGGAAGCGGTGTCCGCATCTTCGACAAAGGAAAGTTCTATCGCCTTCTCTAAAGACGACATTGGTGGACCCGCATTCGGGACATTTATTCATTATGATCCTCCTCTCGCCTTTGATATGGCTTTCTCTGCCCTCTTTATTGCCCTTTTTCTCCTCTCATTAACAGGATGCCCCCCGACTAGTTCAAGTGCTTCCCAATCCTCTATCATCTGTCTGCCCATCTTTTGCAAAGCCACCAGTAAATCAGGAGCAGAGCTAATCAGGTGGGCGTTGGCTTTATTGTAAATGCCCTCAGCAACTTGATATTCCTTTGCCCTTGGCTTATCGGGAGTCTCAATATAAATTTGGTACGTTTTACCGAACTGTCTAACCTTCCATTTAGTATATTCCATCGTTATCCTCCTTAACAACTCAGGGAGGGGCCGGTGTTACCCGGCCCTACCCTATAAATCGCTTGCGCTCTCAATCATTTGGCTGCCTCCTTTGCGTCTACTCGACAGGCCTGCTCTGCCTCTTCTCGTGTTTGGTAATCTGTATTCTTCTGGTCTACGTAGTCGCCGAAGGGGTGTCCCTTCAAGTGGCTGATACGTTTATAAGCTCGCCAATGGGGTGAATATTCTAAAGTGTAGCCCGTAAGCTTTATATCGTAATGCACTACCCTGTAATTATCGGCCTCAAAAGCGAGCCACCCTTCATAGCATGGGGTTGTACTTTCCTTGAACTCCAACTTGTCCATTGTCGCTGCCCTCCTTTATTCTGTGCTAGCTATGACTATAAGATTTCACCCAGAAATAGAAAGCTAATCTATCTAACCTTGAATGGTTAAGCAAGTTTGCTAGTCCTCCATTGAGCCGGTAACAGAGGTCTCCAAGATGGCGAAAGACTTCCATTAATAACCTGCTTCCTGTGCTTCACGGGCATTTTTGAAACCGTTTAGCTTAAGCCAGCGCAACTGCATTTTTAGTTGTGAGTTCTGCTTGATATAACTAGCATGGGGATTGATTCTAGGCATTTTGTTTGTCATGTCCTTCTCCTTTAGCCTATCTCTTCAGTACCGGGAGGGCTCCCCGTTTCGATTTAGTCCTCTTTGTGATGGCATACAGGGCAAATATCATGCTCGACTAAAAACCAAACTCCGCAACTTCCACAGTACCTATATCCGTCCATAACTAACCTCCTGTACTTGATACCCATATAATACACCCGCACACACAAGAAGTAAATAGGTAAAAACACCTGTTTTGAAACACATTTGTTCTAGTTCTTGACAAATAACAATAGATGCTGTAGTATAAGGTACGCCACTATATGGCCGCAGTTGAGCTTGTTGCATAATTTTAACGAATATATATTCGATGGTATAAAGCCTTATTGACAATCCTTTGCTTAACTTTTAAAATCTCCTTAAAGGAGTTCATAATGGGTTTTACTGGAACGAGGAAGGTTTACAACATAGGTGGCACGAAAGCAATTCCTTTATTAAAGAATATAGTTTCGGGTAAGGTAGCCACAATAGTTGCACAGAGAATAGTTCTTATTGATCCACGGGGGGAGATACCTGAGATGGACTTACTGGAATTCTTTGAAAAACATGTTGAGCCTGCCTTCTGGGTATGGTTTGCTGAGTGGAAAATTAAACAACAGAAAAACAATCTTAAAAATCACCCAAAAGGATGATGTAACTAATCCTTTTGGGTGATTGTAAAAACTTCTTAGAGGACTTATCATAGGGATAACAAAAAGAAGGAGGTTCTTATGAACAAATCAAAGAGAGTCGAGTGGGGATTCACGCTGATCGAGCTACTTATAGTGGTAGCGATACTCGGTGTGCTGGCCGCAGTAGTCATTCCTAATGTAAATCGGTTCATTGGCGCAGGGGAAAAAGAGGCAGCCGCCACCGAGTTCACCAACATCCAGACAGCCGTGGTGTCCATGATGGTGGATAACCAATTGAGCTCACTGCCGCTTGGAACGTTCCCCGCAGATGCGCTCGCTGCTATCAGTGATATGGGTGCCTTCCCCTCTACTGCAACGATTGCTGCTGGCGACAAGGTGAATGACCCTGAAGGATTTGCCTACACGACTATCGGCGACAAAGATGGGTTCTACCTTTTTGCTCATGACATAACGGGCGATAATGACCAAGCCACTCTTGTCAACTATACCGCCACGCAGACCACCAAAGGCACTTACTTTGTCGATGCCTCGGGGACAGTGTTCCAAGATAAAACAGGCTATTAGCAATAAAGAAAAGCGGGCTCTGCTTAGTGGCACCTTGTAGAGAGAATGCAATTGAAACGAAATTGGTTTAAGATTATTTTTGGGACCTATCTTGTTTTGGTCATCATAGACTCCATTCTTACCTATATTGGAATCAAACATCTTGGTTTCATTGAGTTATGGCAAAGTCGTATTCTCTTTGAATACTACGGCTTATCTCTCGGACTGATAGTGAGCACACTGTTTTGCCTTGGCGTGGGTGGACTGATGTGGTTTTTGTTAAAGGTAAGATACTGCGAAAAGGCTGCTTATGCAGGGTTAGCCCTAATGCTTGGTATTGAAGTGGCAGCCACGCTCAATAATAGCATTATGCTATTAAAGTACACATTTTAGGGATTGCGTTTGTTAAAACTTTATGTTATATTTATTTTGAAGTTCTTGGAGGAGATAGAAAAATGGACATTGACAAGAAAACCAAGAGGACTATGGGCACATTTCTGCGTTTTTTGTTTCTAGGCGAGAGAAAAGAATTCAATCCTCATCCGCCTAACAACAGTTGGAGATGGTGGCATCCGGCGAGGAAACATTTAGATAAGAAACAAGGATCATAATCTTGTCGCCTGAGCCAACCTCTATTCGGGATAAATTATGTCTGATCCTCTTTTATGGCTTCGTGGCTGTCCTTTGTTTCTCTCTTATCGCCCCCTTTGTGTTAGCTCTTCTAGGCAAACCATCTCCCGCGATATACTCTGACCTTTCAAAGACGTTTGGGGGTGGTTTAGTTGGTTTCATTAGTGCGGCGGCTGCTTTCCATTTTGGGAATGAAACAACTGATTAGATATTTTCAGCCTATTGCCAAACCTTGCATTGCAATCAAAGCCAGATAGCAATGAGCAGTAACCTTAAACTTACGGCGCACAGTGATGTGGTTCAAGGAGCGTTGACCTTTGAGCCTGGAGAATACACGCTCAACGCTCTGGCGAAGAGGGAGTATTGCTCTAAGGTTTGGGGTCATCTTCTCTTCCCACCTGGCCATGAGTTTCTTGTGCGAAGGGTTCACTTGAATTAGCGGTTCAGCTCTGTATTGCCTGTGAATAAGGTGTACGAGAGCGCTACTAGAGTATCCCCTATCAGCGATGACGTGTTCAGGGTGAAAGGAATTAGTAGTGAATCTAGCCTCGCTCAGAACATTGGAGGCCCTCACTATGTCGCCCACGTTACCCGCACTAATATTAGCGGCGATGGGCATTTCACTCGCACAGTCAACGAGTAGGTGTAGCTTCCATCCATAGGTATATTCTCTGGTTCCGTGAGTGCCTCGCTTCACGCACCAGCCAGCTTCGGGGTCAGCCTTAATAGTTCGGGCCCCATTACTCCAACCTTTAAGGGTAGTAGCGTCCAGAGCCACTTGCTTCCCAAAATTAGGAAGTGTCTTGTAATGATGGCGAACCAACTCACGGGATACATTCTTAAGCAGATGCAAGTAGCGAGGGTCAGCGAGCCGTCCAAAGAAACGAGAGAAAGTAGACTTGTGGGGAATGTTATCTCTCACCCCGCAGACTTCGGCAATGAACGGATTGTTTTCCAAGGTGCGAATGAGGGCATCAGTAGAAGAAATCCCCAGGACATACTTCGCTAAGAAGCATTGAAAGAGGACTTCCATAGAGTGTCCTTTGGGGCCTCGCCTAGTAGAGCCGATGATTGCCACAAGCAATTTATCTTTGGGGACTGCCTTAAACAAGGCTTTAAGCTGTTTACTAACAGGGGTAGTGACAGGCGTGGTATAATTAGTATACCTGAGGGGTTCTCGCAAGGTTCTCCTCCTGGTAGGGGCCGCTGGTGTTACTTGACGGTGCGCCAGCGGTTTCTTTCTTTCGCAGGAATTATGCAACAGGCTCAATCGCATGTCAAGGGGTAAATGGACGAAACTTGACTTATTTTATGGAAAGTAGTACAATTAGACCGAGAACAACGATAGTATTTGAAGAACGGCTGATTATGAGAGAAGAATACTTAACGAAGGCTCAACGTAAGTTAATAGCTGAATTAGAAGATGAGCGTGATCTAAGAACTGAGGGTTATCTTCACACTTTAAGATGTGACCATTGTGGATACAGAGGGATGCAGGCGTATTATGACGACATACAGTGTCAGATGTGTGGTTGTGTGATTTACTTATAGTAGATAATGAAAAGCATACGTAACCAATACAGATACCAATATGCCATTTGAGAAGGGTCACAAATTAGCTCCAGGGGGTAAAAGAGAAGGTTCAGGACGTAAACCCTCTACTACTACCATTACAAGAAACTTCCTAGAAGAGCATCCAGACGTAGAGGTGGAGATGCTGACTGTTCTATACGATAAAGCTATTAAACAATCCTCCTCCGAAGCAGCTGATAAGATATTAGACCGCATAAAAGGGAAACCTAAACAACAGATAGATCAACGTAACCTAAACGTGGACTTCACTCCTGATGACTATATTCGATTATTGAAGGAACTGGATAAACCTTTGTTGGAGTAGTCGAGGCGCTATCATCTCACAGCGAGAGAAAGGAGTACAAAATGCCCTTAAACAAGGAACAGAACAGAGAACGAATGCGGTTGAAGAGAGGTGCACAAATGGGTGCACAGAATGGTGAGGTGCACAGTCCAGGTGCACAGGTTCTACCCCCGACCTGGGCATACATCAACAAACACGGATTAGAGAAGGTCCAGGCTATTGTCACATCATTGGGGAAATACGCTTCAGAGGTGTTTCTTGGGAATGTCTCAGCCAAGCAGATCAGGAACGTGATAGGAGAAGGGCCGGCGATAGTTCAAGTCAGGGGAGGCTTGAGATAAAAAGAAAAGCCCCGCCTTGTGAGCGGGGCAATCCTAAAGAGAGTCACCTATCCAGGTGGTCTAACTCTCTCTCGTGTTCTACCAGTGAGGCTAGCAGGCTCCGTCTATTGCGGGTATCGTTCTTATCCAGTGCGATGCGCTCCTTGAGTCTCTTGACTGATTCTCTCTCTTTCTCTATTAGAAGGTTCCTCCGTTCTTTTTGTTCTTGCCGTGTTGGTAACCTGAACTCCATAACTCACCTCCAGATTTGATGCACAAACAGTACACGACAGATCAGGAAATGTCAATACCTTTTAAGATAATCAGGGAATTCCCCTACAGGGGATAGGAGTGAAATGAAAGAGACTATTGTTGTTGCCCTTACTTATCTTGTGGCCGGCTTTATTTGGGGGTTTGTTGTGGGAGTCCTTGGGCCGTGACCCCCTCTATTAGCCCTGTCAGGCATGGGTAACCTGCAGATTGGTAGATACGGTGCAGCGAATGATGATACCCTGTCAGAACAGAGGCGAGAGGAGTGGACGAGATGCGGATGGTAAAAGGAAGTGGGATGGACGCCGGAATGGGTAATGAGATATACTGTCAACTGCCAGGGAAAATTTTATACTAATCCTAGCCAACACTTGAACAATCTTTATTTCTGTGGTATAATCAAATTATGAAAACCATAGAAGAGATTGTTGACGGTTCGGAGGATGAAGAATGAAAGATTTCGATTTATTCAAGAAGTGGTTTCTCCATTATCAGAAATTATTCGGATTGACAGGGTATAAGGTGTACTTTAGATATGAGGTGCTTGAGAGTGGTTTTGCTCAAATTGTTATCCAGCAAGACGATATGGTTGCTACGGCAATACTGAATAGTGTCATTCCAAAGAGGGATAAACCTTTTAAAGAGGTCAAATTAAGTGCCAAGCACGAAGCCACGCACCTACTTTTGAGTGGCTTAGAATTTAGGGCTTTGGATAGGTGGTCAACTAGGGGGCAAATTGACGAAATTGTTGAGGGACTGGTTAATAAACTTACGGAGTTGATTCAATGAAAGACCCTATGTTGACACAGGAATCGTTTGAAGAGTGGCTTAATAACTTTTCTGGTATACTTCGTGGTCAAGTCATACTAAAGAGTAAAGTAGAAGCCCTTGAATACTTAGAGAAACTCCAAAAGGGGAATGAAAGTGCCGAGTGAAGCCTTGAAAGATATAGATCGCTTAATCTGGTGGATAGACTTCGGGCAATATATGGGGGCAAAGACAATAATTATCCCGAAGATTAATAACGGCAAAGGAGTTTGTTGATGACTAAACAACAAGAATTAAGGGAGGGAATCTATCGCATCATTGAAAACTGGGATGGAAACAGGGGATTACATAGAGGTGACCCCTTTGATAGGGTGGTTAAGGAAATACAGACATTTGAAGCCTCACAGGGAGTCGTCCTGAAGGTAAATAAAAAGCTGCCTGAATATGTCGTTGGTATTAATGTAACAGATGACTCGGCAAAGTTTATATCAGAAGAAGTACAATGGGATATGGAAAGGGCTGGCTGGTCAGCAACGGAGTCACTGATAGAGGAGAAAGGAGAAAGAAATGGAAGCAGTTAAATGCCCGATATGTTTAGGCGAGGGTGAAGTACTCGACCACAAAGATTCCGATGCGCACGGCTATCATACCGATACTCACTGGAAGACCTGTTACGGGTGTAACGGTAAGGGATGGGTGACCTTACAGGATAGGTTAGAACAAATCAGGGAGAAGAGTCATCGGGAACTAGGCCCTGCCTGGCAAGTCTTAGCTGATACTATAACAATTTCAGATAAGTGCCCTGCTTGTGGTAGTAGTAGGTATTCACCAACAGGAACAGGTTGTCCATCTGGAAGTCATTTTGGCACGTACTGTATGGTTTAATGGAGTCACTGATTGAACATTGAAGAAGTAGCATATAAAGACTGGTCTCTTTGTACGGAAGAAGAGCGTAAACTTCAAATAGCTATCTTAGAGAAGTGCTATGGTATTAAATTCGGCAAGCCTGATTTCAAATATTTTCTGAAGTGGTGCAAGATATTAGGCACTCCTACGGTTGACAATGAAGGGGGACTAATGCCCTTTCAAATTCTCCCTCACACGGAAAAGTTAATTGATACTTTATTAACTGAACGATTAATCTCGATAATGAAAGCCCGTCAGGTATGGGTTTCTTATACATTAGCTGCTTATTTACTCTGGTGTACGGGAGCCAAAAGAGGTTCTGCTTGGCTGGAATTCTCAAAAGGGGAGAAGGAAGCCTTTGAACTGTTAGACAAGTCTTATAGATTGTCAAGATACTTACCGCCGATTCTGAAATTTAAGCAACACCCTGATTCAAAGGAAGAGATGGGGTTCCCTTCGAGGGAAAGTTACATAAAAGCCATGCCCTCTACGGAGTCTGGGGGGATCGGTTTCACCGTTTCGGGGATTCTCTCTGACGAACATCTCCAACATCCTTACGCCGAACAGAATTATATGCACGCTAAACCTGCTATCGAGAACGTCAGAGGACAGTATATATCAGTCTTCACTCCAGACAAAACGAAACTAAACGGTTTGGCGTTCTCAATCTGGAGGGGTGCGCCCGATAATGGATTCGTCCCGTTGTTCTTTCCATATGACGTAATCCCGGGTAGAGACGAAGACTGGTACGATGAAGTCAAGTCTAATTTATCCGCAGAAGAACTGGGAGGTCTCACCCCTCAATTATACATGGAGTCCAATTATCCACGAAACATAGTAGAGGCTCTACGTGCCCCTCAAACCACCTTAGCTTTTGAGACAACGGTTTTAGATTCCATGATAGTCGAGGCCAAGGGTAAGAATAAGGTCCAAAGTTTAAGCGTAGACCCTTTAATTGTAAACATCTATCATCCGTATAATATCGGTGAGTATTACATTGCTGGTACGGACACTTCTCACGGTGTCGGTAAAGACAATGCCGTGACTTGTATAATGAATGTCAAAACCCAGACGATTGTAGCAGATATAATCTCTAATAAATTGAGTCCTGAGCAACTTGCACAGCATAGTGTTTCTGTGTTAGGGTTATACAATAATCCCCTGTGGTTTATCGAAGACAACGACTGGGGTAGGGTGACAATAACTGTCGCTGAGAGGTTGGGTTATAAGAACTTCGGTTATCAGGACGAGAAAAAGACCAAAATCGGATTCCATACTTCAGAACCTACTCGAAACGATCTATGGGGAGCGTTGATTCCTGCTGTTAATACTAATCAAATCACGATATTCAACGAGAATGGTTTAAAGCAGTTCTACGATGTCATAAGAAATGTCGAGAAGAACGGACGAATCGAAGCCTCTTCAGGGAGACATGACGATTACCCGATAGCTGTCGGGATATGCTGGTTAAAAAGAAATCAAGTACGAACTCAAAAGTGGGAAAGTAAACCTATTGAGACTTTAACATTCAGACAAAGTGAGCAATCTCAGTTAGAGAAGATTTTAGGAAGGAGATTATGATTAAACAGCAAGAGATACGGGAGGAGCTGGAGAGAATAGCCCAAAGATGGTCAATGGGTAGGACGCTCAGTACGTCTGATGAATTTCTCTTTACGACTATGGGCCAAGAGATGGTACACTTCCTCGCCTCACAGGGAGTCGTCCTGAAGACAGGTATATCAGAGTATGGTGTCCACCAAGCAACGGAGCCACTGATAGGGGAGGGATAATGGTAACAGCAACTTTAGTAGGTAATGTCCAGAAATGCCCAGATTGCCTGATGGACTTCGGTACTGATGTAGCTGTCATATGTCAGGCGTGTTCTGCCTATCTATGTCCTCATTGCTGGCGGTGTAACTGTCCTTTACCAGAATCAAGATCATTAACATTAAAAAGGAGGGGTAATGTTGTATTCGAGAACATTTAAAGGGAAGTTAGTAACAAGCGACCAACTAGTGGGAACCAGGGAACACTTGTCTGTTCAACATCGCATCTTGCACGTAACGGGGGTAATAACGGGTGAGACAGACTTTTCAGCTATGTTACTGGCGTTGGATTCACTTTCACATGATCCGATAAAACTTGTCATTGATTCTCCGGGCGGAGACCTTGATACTACATTCATGTATAACGATGTATTTAATCTAATTCAGTCACCCGTTTATACGCTTGGCAGGATGTGCTGTTCAGCAGCCTGTCTAATGCTTGCAAGTGGAGAGAAGGGGCATCGGTATCTAATGCCTCATGGACGGATAATGCTCCACTTACCTAGTGCTTATTTCCGTGGTAATACAGCTATGGATACCACAGATTTGGAAATCCAGAAGCAACAGATAATGCTAAGTCAAGAGCATCTCTTAAAGATTCTCCGTGATGGTGGTGTAACTAAATCTGACAGTGAGATACTTTTTGACCTGGACAGAGCCTTCTGGCTTGAACCACAGGAAGCGATAGACTATGGGTTGGCAGACGAGATAATGAATAAAGAAACATTAGCTTCATGGTTGGAGAAGAAAGAAGAGGTTGGGTATAAAATCTAAAGAAGATACCTCTAAGGAGAAAGTATGAAACGAGGCAAGAAGCCGACATTTGAAGAAATCCTAGCCTTAGATAAGAAACTTGAAACGACCTATAGTGCCAGAGATGCTCTTTTTGTAAAAGATGAGCAGTTCTATGAATTACTCATCAATAGCTTACTGGACATCCCTACAGAGTTTAAGAACGAGAGTGTCGTCCTCCCTACAGGAAGGGACTTGGTTGACACTTTCGCTAATCATATTTCTGTAACCAATGCCAGGGTATTTGCTGATAAAAAGAGTACCCAAGCGATAGACGAAGATAGGGCGGAGATAATGCGGAAGCTCTATCATGGACTTATATATAAAACAAACACTGAATCCGATATTTCACCTTGGATAGTTTCAAAGAAACACTATGCCATGCACGGACTGACTGTATTAAAGACCACTTGGGACGCTGATAAGTGGCCTGACAAACCCGTTCAGAAAGACAACGAATCCGATCAGCACTATAAAGAACAAATCGCTGAATGGCAGGAGGGGGCTAATGAAACCCTTCCGATTGATATTGAGGCTATTCACCCTCATGCTATCCGCCCTGACCCTTATTATGGGAGAAGGTTATACGTTATCGAGAGGCATAAACATCTTTTATATGATGCACAGAAGATGTGGCCTAATTTCAAGAACCCTTTGGGAAAAAATGTAGAAGATTATGTCGAGTTTCTTTCGTATTGGGACGACACCTGGAGGTGCGACTTAGTAGACGAACAACCTATCTTGAGGATAAAGGGTGGAGTGGTAGCGCATAAATACGGATTCCTCCCTTACACTTTAATTGAGTCTGGATTAGGAAACGTATCAATAGACAATCTCCCTGAAATGAGATTTGTAGGGGCATTAAGGTATATCTATGACTTACTCGTATCGGAATCCCGGAACTACTCCAATTCAGATATTATTTACCGTAATTTAGCCTACGGTGGAGGAACCGTTAGTGGAGAGAACGCCGCTAATCTAGGAGAGGTCAAGAAGAAGTACGGTGTTTATCAAGTTATCCCGGAAGGTGTTGAGTTCAAAGAATGGGATTCAAGCGAGAAACCAGAAGCGGCCACAAATCATCTTTACAGGACGCAGGATTATCTCTCTGCCCACATTGCTCCGAGGTCTTCAAGGGGTCTTTCGGAAACTGGTGTGAGGTCGGGGGCTGATCGTAGATTTATTTCAGCACAGGCTTCACTTCTCTTCCAAGATGCCATTCCAGGTTACGCTCACGGGACAGCTCAAGCGTTAATCAAGTGTGCCAAACTAATCAAGAATGTCATTCCAGGGGATATAAGAGTAAACGCAAACACCGCTCAAGGGGCCTTCGATGAAGTGATTAAGAAAAGTGATCTCAGAGAACCCTTCACTTGTTACGTGGAGTTTGACCCGATTTCAGAAGAGGATAGGTATGTCAAGCAAGACTCTCTGATGAAACTATGGAACGGTGGAAAGGGACTTATCACAAGGGCATGGGCTTGGGGTCAGATGTCCAACGTAGATAAAAAGGAAATGGAACTTCAAGCGAAGAAAGAAGATATACGTATGAACCCTGCCTACCAACAGGTATTGGCAACGCAGATACAACAGGTAGCGGGGAGTGCTGGACTCTTGCCTCCTCCTCAAGCTGAAGGGGGTGGCGAAACAGCTAGGGGTATGGTTCCTAGGATTCCCAATAGAGCTAAGGAAGGTTCGTCTGAGGATATAACGAACAGCCTAAATGCTTTAACAAAAACTACCGAGAGTCCGATCCAAGGAAGTCAAGGCCAAACCGGAGGGGGAAATAGAGGATGATAGACATTTCGGATAAGCTATTTAAGGCAGAGGTTTTTGTCACTGAAGACCGCTGTTTGGCCTGTTGGCAAAAGATTGATCATGCGGATACAAATCACAAGTGCCCTGATATGACATTCTCAAAGGAAGCGATGGTATTATCCAATGCGAAGGACTCTGGTTTGGAAGGGAATAAATGGCTGATAACTTAATGGAGTTAATCCAAGAGACTATCGCTGAAGACATGGCAGCTATTCAGGAAGTGTTTAATGAAGATATACAACCTATGCTTAAAGCTATTGAGGAACAGAATAAAAAAGAATTTGATAGAGAACTCGAAGAGACTGAACAATTAGAGGAGGAATCTTAAATGCCGCTTTTTACTACATCAGACAGAGGTGGGGTTCAATTTACTTCAGGGGAAGTCCCCAGTGGGGCAAGGAGGATTTCACAAGCTGAAGCCGACAGAATCCGTAGAGAACAGGAGGAAATCTCTCCAGCCGAAAGGAGAAGAGAGATTGAACAAGCAAGGGGAAGAGATTTAGCTAGACAACAGGAGACTGGTTTAACTTTCAGTGAAAGACTGGCAGCACAAAGTAGAAAACGGTCAAGTTTTGCCACCGAGGGTTCCTTTCAAGAGACACAACGTAGGTTAGCGACCCTTGAAAACAGGGCAGGAGATTTAGGGATTGCACCATCCCCGACTCCGACAACTGGAATTCCTGGTCAGGTTGAATTTGGAAAAGGACTTGTACCTCCTGCACCTGCTCCCCCTGGAAGTCATTGGGGATTTGATAATACTTTGGGGCAGTTCTTCTTAAAGCGTGATGCCGGTGCACCAACTGAGACTGCTTTACAGAAAGCACAAGTTAGAGAGTTAAACTCAAGGGCACAACAACAGGCAGATGAATTAGATTTTCGGGGAGAACAACTAGCTTTCCAGAGAGGTATAGAGCAACAACGTATCGGTCTTCAGCAACAGCAGCTTTCATTTCAGCGTGAGGAATCCCAAAGACAAATTGGGTTGGAAAGGGAGAAGCATGAGGCTGGATTGAGGGGGAAACCTTCGGCGTTCTTGGAATTAGCTGCATTTACAGGGCAAACTCCTGCTATTCAACCTTGGATGATTCCTCTTTTATTGGCAAACCAACAGGCCATTCAAGAAGGAGGAGAACTGCCTTTGCAGCCAGGGCAGGCGATTCCAGGCTTTGCGGGAGACCAGCCTGGGTTTGGTGATTTACCTGAATTGATACGGCCATCAAGACAATATCAAGCACAGATAGGCCCGACAGCGTTAAGGCAATTTGCAGGTTTTGAGCAAGCTCGTACTGGAGCACCAATAGAAGAACAAGCGTTTAGATTAGGTTCTACCACTGCTCCAGGTGGGAGATTCGTAGGATTAGGCCGTAGGAGATAATATTGGCCTTAGAAGATGAAATCGCATCATTACCTCCTGCTGGCCGTGCTGCTTATGAGAGTGAGTTAGAACGTCTTAGGACTGCCGAACAGCCCGAGGCACAAATCGGTCCGTTTAAGTCTCCTCTACCTCCGTTTGAAGAACAACCTTTCAGTAGAGGGCCTGAGATTGTACCTATTCAACCTGGCGAAGCACCACAGTTCCCTCCAGATACAGGGTTCTTTGGAGGTTTAGCTAAAGGTTTTCAATCTGATATCTCTCAAGTAGGAGAAATTCTAGGCCAAGTCCCTGAGTTCGGACGACAATTAGGAAAAGGTGTGGTTTCAGGACTAGGGACGCTCGCTGCTGTTCCAACTGACCCTACGGCTTTAAGGAAAATCGGAAGATTCGGTCAAGAATTAGCGTTTCCTAGTGAACCTATAGATCCCACTATAGCCGCTCTTATTGCTGGAACTGCACAACCACAAGCGAGGGTTCCTTTAATGGTTGCGGGAAGGATTGGAGCCGCAGGTAAGGTTGCCGCTAGAGGAGGACAGGCAGTACAGAAAACTCGGCAGACAACTACTGCCATAGCTAAAGGCCAAAGAGTTAAACTAGGCCCTTCTCCTGTTGCACCTGAAGTCTTGAAACCTCCTCCGATAGTACAAGCTGCTCCACCTCCAGCGAAACCTCCTATTGGCCCACAGGAAGCCAAGTTAAAGAGTATGTTCGCTCCAGAACCCGTCAAAGGTATGGGATGGAGAGGTGTTGAGTTAAAAGTCCAAGAACAGATAAACGATGGTGTTATCGGTTTGCGTAGGTTACAGAAAGACGCCAAACCTTTTATAGATATAGACCCGGGCGGAGAGTTGGACTTAGTTAATATGCTTACTCGTGGCCCGGGTGCGGCTAACGCAGGAGCGACACGATTTGCTTTAACTGTACAAAATATGAAAAGAGTTGCTCCACAAGCAGTGGTGGATGATGTGAATACACTTTTATTGTCTAATCATGGAAAGGATATTTTGAGAGTCAAGGGTGCAGAAAGAACCCTTCCACAAGGAATTAGAACTGTAGAAGAGATAGATGCTGGTCTTTTAGCTATGCGTGAAAGACTCGGAGAAGAAGGATTCCGGCAGACTGAGGAAGCAGCGAGAGTGGTGGCTAATCTCTTTAAAGAGGAGAGGCTAAGGTTGCACAAGGCTGGTTTTATTACCGCACAAGAAGTTGGATTGTGGGAGGAAATTTATCCTTGGTACAATCCTTTCAGATATCAGGAGTTCGCAGATAAACGAGTTGCGAGTGCCGCCAAACCGTTTACCCAAACCTCAAGAGATGTGTTCAGACTCACGGAAAAAGGCACAACTGCCTCTGCGAGACCTCCAATGGAAGTTTTGGGCGAACAGTTGGTTAATAACGAAGCCCGTATCCAGAGGAACGAAACAGCAAAGGCTATCATCAAACTATCCCAAGCACAAGGGTTGTCTGTTAAGAAGATAACAGGAATCCGTCCTGTAGCAGTTGAAGGAGATAAACTTATCTTCAGACCCGGTCAAGTTAGTGGTGATACGATATCCTTCTTTGAGGGAGGAACGAGACAGATTTACGAAGTCCCCAAATGGATGTCCGACGAAGCTATTATGCTGACCCGCACAATCAACAATCCTATCTCAAGCATCATCGGTTCCGTCAACGGCATAAGCAGGGCGGCCTTCACGACCTTCTCACCTGCGTTTGTTGTTTCCAATATGCTGAATGACTCCTTAACTGCGTTTGTTTCCAGGGGGATAATGCTTCCTGAAACAGCGGCCACTTTGATTCGTTCCTTGAAAGGGTTGAAATCTGACAAGATAATGCAATCCTTCTCACTGGCAAGTGGTAAGCAAGCGAGATTCTTCGGTAAGAACCCTAAACAAGTAGCCAGAGAAGTAGGTGCTTCTGGTGGGCAGGTCGTAGGAGATAAGAAAGGAATACGAAGAGTCATCTCTGGTGTTGTGAATGCTATCCCTAAAGCCGGTGAAGCGGGCGAACAAGCTCCAAGAATGGCTTTCTTTAGAAGGGAGTTAAATAAGAACCTTCCTAATTGGAAGAACATGACAGCGGAAGAAATCGCTGCTACCTCACAAGGCAGGAAAGCTGCCGAAGGTGCTGTTGAATTAACGATTAACTTCGCCAGAGGTGGGTATTTAGTTAAGGCTGCTAATCCGTTTATGATATTTTTGAATGCTGCTATGGAGGGCACGAAACTTCCTTTCAGGGCTTTAAGGTTCAACAAGAACGCTAGGATTAGACTCGCTGGCGTGGCTGGAGGTATGACAGGTCTAAATGCTTACAATATGAGTTACCCTGAATACTTCGACATCCCAGATGAACTAAGATGGGGGTCTGTTGTAGTTATGCTTCCGTCTAAGGAGAAGGATGTTCGAGGTAACCCTAAACCGAACTATATTTCAGTCATCCCACGAACAAGGGAGTGGGGATTATTCCTCGCTCCGATAACTTACGCAATGGAGACGATGTGGAAGAACTCACCTACGGAGTTCGGTGAGTTTACAAAAACTATTATACCTATGTTGAGTCCTGTAAATCAGATTCCCTCTCCTGTTGTTTTACAAGAAATCTTCCAACAGTTTGCTAATTACGATACGTACTGGTCGAGTCCCATCGTACCTCAAGAGATAGAAAGACTTCCTGCGGAGGAACAGGTTACAGAGTGGACTTCAAGAACAATGGAAGAAATCGGGAAAACTGTAGGTTTGAGTCCTGTTAGATTACAGCATTTCGGACAGGCTACTTTGGGTGGAGCCTTTAGAAGTGCGACTTCGATAACTGATTACATAATTGATTTAATCAATCCAAGAGAAGTCTCTCCTGAGATTCAGCGTATGGCTACCGAGTTTGATGCCTTGGATACTAAGCTCGCCCAAACAGAGTTCCTTGCTAAGATGTCTTTGGAAGATAAGGAAGAGATGTTCAAGGTCTTACGGAGGCCTGACAAAAAAATCCCTGTTATTAGTGATGTCATTCGTAGAGTCCTACCCGAAAGGGGTGGTCAGTTATTCCGAACAGGTCAGGAGATCGCCGAAAGGGAGACTGGTATCTCTGCCCAACAGACCTCCGAAGCAGGGCGTATTCTTGGAGAACTAAGTGGTGTATTAGACGAAGAGCAAAAGTCGGATGATTCCAAGGTTAGACAAGGATTACTTACATTCGGGCAGTGGATAGATAAACACCAAAGAAGGGGTGCTGAATTTGGAGGTGCATTAAAGACAGCTTCTATTATCTATCCGAGCTCTGCTGTGGCGCAAGACGATCCCGAAGCGTGGTCGGATTTCTTAACTCAAGTCAATACACTAGGCGGGGCTACTGAAGACAGGCGTACCAAGGGAGAGATTCTTCTATCGGCCTGGAGAACAATCCAGCCCGAAGAGTTGATTTCAGGATTGATGGATTGGAATACCTTCTATGCACGAAGGCAGTCTTTTAAGGATTCTCTGTCAACAGAAGATAAAGGTATATTTGAACTTCAAAGACGGGCAAGTATGTCCGACCTTGAAAAGTTTTATGATGACGGTTTAGAGATTCTCCGTCCTTATCGAGAGGTTCCAAGTCAAGTTTGGTCTGAGTTTCCTCCCGAATGGGAAGCTGCGTCAAGACAGTATGACAACGACAAGAAAATGGACTCAAGAGGTGCTAAACTTCAACTTCGGCAAAACCCGAATTGGAGAGAGATACTACAAATCAAGAGAAGAATCGCAAGAGAGAAGAAACAGATGCGTAGAGAAGACCCGACTTTAGACTTTGCTGTGAGGTTATTTAGATAAATGCCACTTAAATCAGGTAAGAAGAATATCGGAGCTAATATTAAGGAGCTTCAGAAAAGCGGACGTTCTCACAAAGTCGCCGTGGCAATCGCACTCGACAAATCACGGAAGAAGAAGTAAAACTTGACAATGTCAGAAAAGAAGAGTATCCTATTAACAGATAAGGAACTTCATCTTATTGAAGAGGTGCGAAGTGTGCCTTATGGTCAGATGACAGTCTTTATCGCTGAGAACCAGCCATTACGAATAGAGCAATTCAAAGAGAGTAAGAAGCTCTAGTACTTTAATAAAAATAGCCCACCGGCTATCATAAGCACGACTGACGGAACAACCGAGGTCGCTTTTCATCGAAAGATGGAGGCGACCTTTTTTTGTCCGTTCTTAGACTCTGCGAGGACGATGCGTTGGCAATTCATACAGAGGGTTCTATAGCCAAGAGGAAAATGGTTGGTAATAAGCCACATATGAAACCCATTACCAAACCGGTTAACTTTATGTCTATGGAGATTGCCTCCTCCATTTATATGGTCAATGGAAAGAGCCCTAATGTCGTCGAAGCCACATCTGACACAGACAGGTGTGCCATTGCCGTAGTGGATAACGACTTTGAGCTTTATCCTTTGCCAGTAATCTTGATTGTAATTGGGATATTTAGAGTGCCATTTCTGAAAGTAATCAGGATGGGTTTCTCTCCAACGTCGATTATATTCTCGCTGTTTTTCTTTGTTGTTTCTAATAGACATAAAAGAATTTTACTACAAAACGGATAAAAAGTCAAATAAGAAGGAGGACTACATTGGCAGACGAAGAAGTAGTTCAAGGAACAGAGACTTTAGAAGAAGTCGTTTCAGAGGGAGAACAATCCCAAGAAAAGCAACCTTTAGACGAAGTAAGGGTACAGCAGATGATTTCCGAGGCGGTGGGGGCAGCAAAGGAAACAGGGAAGCGGGAATTACAGAGTTCCCAGGACAAAAACAAAGCAGAGGTTGCAAGGTTGACTCGGCGAGCGGTACTTGCCGAAGGTGGATTACAAGCCACCGAAGACGGTTTAGGTGCATTAGACGAAGAAACTCGTAATGCCGTAGAACTGAAGAAACTAAGAGAGCAAGCCGCACATAGTCAGAATTGGGAGGCGGAGGATAGAAATAGGCAGCAGTTAGCGGATACCTATCGTAATTGGGGAGATGGAATGAGCCAATATATCACAACTATAGGCTTAGACCCCACTAAGGTTACATGGGGAGACGACAGCGAACCTATTTTAGAGAAGGAGAAAAGAATCTTTTCAGAGATTGGAAAGATGCAGAAAGATAAGATGGAAACTGACGTAAAAGCTCAAGACACGAAGTTCAAGGATATGGAACTGGCACTTCGCAAAGAGCTGGGGCTTGATACGGGTTCTGTACCTGCGGGAGCAGGTGCGGGAGACTCGGACAAGACTTTTGCAGAAAAGATGGCTGACTCTGATTATGTCGCCACCGCAGAAGATAACAAAAGAACAGATAAGATACTAAAAGGTTTAACAGGAAATGTAGTCTAGGAGGAAAACATGGGTGTTTCAGGAAATACTATTACCAGTTCTTTAGCTGATAGTCTCCCTACGTGGATAATGTCGGCGAGACAGGTTAGAGAAAATGAGGGCGTGGTAGTTCAATTAGTTGACAGACAGAAACTAGGCGAAGGCTTGGGGCTTACGTGGAGAGAGGTTGCGTTTGATCAACTTAACGCTTCGGCAATATCCGAAACAACTGTTCAAGAGAACTATCAGGAACTTTCGGATACCAAGATAGAGATTACGCCAACCATAATTGCTTGTCCTACCCTTATATCTGACAGGGTAGCCCGGAGGATTTCCAAGATAGCCTTTGCAAAGATTGGCGGGTTGGCACAGAACGCTATGCAGCGGAAAAAGAACGCTGACGGCATACTCATCTTTGACGGCTTTTCCAACTCGCACCCCGGGTCTGGGTCAACAACCTTGACTTCAGGGCATATCAGCGCAGGAATGGCTATCATAACAGGTAACGCAACTGAGCCAGGGAATCCGCCTTACAGGTGCGTCCTGCACGGCTATCAACTAAGGGACATTGACGATGAGATACTGGCGGGTGTAGGAACGTATCCGATAGCCGAAGGACTCACGGCAAGGGTATTCACAGAACGCTTTAGAGGGATGATCGCCGGTGCTCAGTTGTACGAGGATGGCAACATCTCTGTTGCGTCAAATCAGGCCAAGGGTGCGGTATTCGCTCGTGAAGCAATCGTACTCGTAGAAGGTAAATCACCAAGGGCTGTGGCAGTTCGGAGAGAGGACATTGGAGACGGCGCAACTATTGTGTACCACACCGATGAGTACGCTTACGGGGAGAGATTAGATACCTGGGGTGTAGAGTTGTTCAGTGACGCAACAGTGCCTACAAGTTAGTTTACATAAAGCAATCCGAAAGGATAAGCGAATAGCCCGTTAGCGTACATTAAGAGTACGGCGGGAAATAGGAGGATAACATGGCAATAGATACTTCTTTTGGTGAAGTAAGGAAATTCGAGGACTTTCTGATTACAGCGATAGCCGATAGGTCTGACATAGACATTTTAGCTAACGATGGTGGAACTGCTGAGGTAGTGGGAGGAGCTGCCGATGGAAGGATGCAGATTACTCTAGATGGTGATAACGCTGATGATGTTGCAGCTTGCAGTTTCGGGGACGTGAACTGGACTGCCGGCATAGGCCTGAAAATGGAGGGCCGCATCTTCATAGATGACATCACCGACTACAAACTGTTCATCGGCTTTGGGGATACCATCGCCAGCGCTGACGAGACTTCTTTCTCGGCAACATCTGATGTAGTTACCATAGATACTATGTCAAATGCTATCGGGATACTATACGACGGCGATTCCTCTACTGACCAGTTGTGGGCCGTTGCGGGTGCGACTGACGTAGTGACCGTTAATAAAGGCCTTGCTAATCTAGCAAGTCTTCCGGTAGCGGCTGCGGGTACTACGTGGGGTGTCTACCTTTCGACTGACAGGAAATCAGCCCAGTTCTATGTGGACAACAAGGAAGTCTACAGGATTGACAGCGACACCGTTCTGGTAGCTGCTGTTGATTTGGTTCCCGGTGTATGGGGATACGATCAGGGCACAGCCACGACCATTGACATAGATTACCTCTACGGTTCAAAGGGACGCTCGACAAGCTAATTAAAAGGCTTTGGGGGGTGTGCTTGGGAATAAGGATTATGGACAATAGACCATTAATCCCTATCTTGAAAAACACCCCCTTACCTTAAAATCAACTGGGGCGATTAGCCCCTTTTAAGGAGAACGATGGGATTAAGAAACGGATTCAAATGGGACAGGGATAATGCCCGTCTCGACTTTTACTACGCAGGGGTACGCATAGGTGCGATTGACGCTGGAGGTATAGACCTCGCTTCTGGGTTGACCTTCGATGTAGATGGTGCGTCGGTAACCGCTAGTTCGCTTGATGCCGCCTATAATGGTGGGGCTTCTATTACGGTAGATGCGGGGGCAGTTACATTTACAGGTTCACACGGTTCTAACAATACTCTCGCTGTCACAGCAACGGGCGGTACTGGAAACGTCGTTGACATTCAACAGGACGGTACTGGATTTGACATTGAAGGAACTGACGATAGTTGGAGCATTTCAAAGGCAGGTGCAGCGATTCTTACGACAGTCGCCGCTACTGTACTCACCCTTTCAAGCGACATAGATATGTCAGCTTCGGCAACGGGTACTTACGACATTATCCTGAAAGACGCTGTTGCTGACGCATTGAGTATCAGACGTTCCGGCACGGATATAATCGTCTTCGATACTTCAACTCCAAGAGTGACTATCACTCCGGTAACAACTATTACCGGGGCATTGACCGCTACCGCTGGGGTAACTTGTACCACAGGCGGATTAACTGTCACTGCTGGTGGAATCACGGTTACCGGCAACTCCACCTTTGCCAATAATCTTACCGTAACTGGTTCTTTAAGTTTTGGCGGGAACTGGACTGTTGCGGCTACCCTAACGGTGGACGAGTTAATTCTCGACACCGATGGTGCTGCTCCCGGAGGTGGTAATGCCTCTGTTTACAGCGACAACACTGGGGATACCAATATCAATGCGCTGACGGGCAAGAGCATCAACCTCCAAATCAACGAAAGTGACGAATACTCCTTCAGTGCTTCAACTCTAACAATGAACTCTAATGACGTTTCGGGTTGCGGATTTCTTGATATGTCCGCCACTACTATCGGTCATGGAGACAATGTTAGAATCGGCCACGACAACACAGGGGACTTGACCCTCAATGCTAAGAATGGCAAGGAAGTTTGCATTTCAGTTAATGGCACGGACACCGTTCAAATTAGTGCAACAGAGCTTGAGATGAAGAGTGCCTCAGACATTCAGTTCCTCGGCAATGACGGTATCCTAGACAGCAACGCTAACGAGGTACTTCTAGTTGAAGCTGTTGGAAGTGCTACTACTTACCTCAACATCAAGAACGCCAACAATGCCGCTATTGAACTAGAGTGTTTTGGTGCGGCTGATAAAGGCTTCCTCTTCAAGAACGATCAAGATGAGGAAATCCTGATCCTTACTCCTATAGCTTCAGCGGATACTGAGATAACAATTCTCAGTGCTGCTGCTAGTGACCCCATAATCAGAAGCACAGGAACTGCCGACAAAGGTGTAATCTTCCAGAACACTGCATCGGAACCAACCTTCCAGATAGACTGCACGGGAACTGCTGCGGTGAACTGGCTGACTGTAGATGCTAGTGATACAGGCGTTCAGGTAAAACTTTCCAACGATGGAGAGGTTGACATTGGCTTTTTGTTTAATGCTAAGGACGACGAAGAGATACTGAGTCTCTTAGCTGTCACAGATGCCATCACTTACGTTGAAATAACAAGTGCTGCTACTGGTGTTGGTGGCCCAACAATTTCCTCTCAGGGAGCAACGAACACTAACCTAATTCTAGCACCTGAAGGCACGGGCGGAGTGAACATCAACCCTGGGACTGCCGGAACAGCCGCAAGTCCTGCCCTTATAATGGGTGGTGCTGCTGCTGGGTTAGATACAGGTCTATGGGCAGATACCGCAGACGAGTTTGGTATGACAACTGGCGGGACACAGTGTATATACATCGGTGCTTCCCAGGAAGTCATCATCGGCACCACGAAAGTAACCACCTTTACAGGGATAACCGGCGGGGCTTTAATCCTTGATGAGAAAGCCGCAGTTGGTGGAACTGCCACTAACCAGGCAGCTATTTACGCCTATGATAGTGGCACAGTAACGACAATAGCAGTCAGAACTTCTGATGGAACTTCGAGCGACGCATAAAGGAGGTAACAATGTATCCAAATAAAGATCCGAAACTTGAGTTCGAGTGCACGTGCACCATTCCAGTACGCAAAAATGTATGGAATGACATAATTGGCTCAGTAGTCCGATACTGCCCGACTTGTGGAGAAAGGGCAGAGCTAGACTATGAGCCGACTGAGCAGTGGCCTGCAGGCAAGCCTATGCCAGCTGATATCAAGAAAGGCAAAGAAAAGGCCGCAGCTAGACGAGCCTTAAAATAAGGCAAATAAAAGGAGGGTTACATGAAACTAACTAATGGCGAAGTCTGGATGGCAAAACCACAACTGGATAAACTGGTCGAACTTGAACTACCTCTCAAGACAAGTCTGGAACTGTTTAAACTATCCAAGAAAATAAATGAGGAGTTCATACCGATTAACCAAACAAATCAAGGTTTAATAAAGAAGCACGGTACGGTTGACAAGGACAATCCCAAGACGATAGGCATTAAACCAGGGGACGCTAACTGGTCAGACTACATGGAAGAGTTCGCTGAACTGATGAGCCTTGAGATTGAGGTAGATGTTGAGAAAGTTGAGGTTAAACTACCAGAACCTAAAGAAGGTGAAACGATTAAGGCTAAGGCGTTCATAATACTAGGCAATCTTGTAGGGGTGAGCTAGTCCGAGAGGGCTAGAATTTAACCCTCTTTTTAGGGCAGGGGGCGTAAGAACCCCCTGTCCAGTAAGGAGATAAGATGATACAGGGCACAACTTACGTTCTACCCAGCGAGAAAGCCTTAGCTCTCTACGAGTACAACTTACCATCCCCATTGGGGGGAAGAAGGCGGTTCGAAATCATCATGGTCGTACGTGACGACAAACCCTCCGAATACAGGAGGGAAATGGGAAAAGTCACCGAGGACGATGAGCTTCGTATTCCAAGTTTAATGGAGCACACGGTAGACGAATTGAGGCACATGGCTAACCAGATGCGGTTCAGTCCGATAATGGACAAGATGGAACTGGCAGGTGTAAATAAAATGGTCGGGCAAACTGGAACTAAAAACTAAGGAGGTTTTTATGGAGGGCAACCCGGAACCACAGGACGGCTTGAACGAAATCATTCAGAAGGGTACTGATGACACACCCGAAGTAGGTATGTTAAAGGTTACAACGAGTCCTGGTTATACAGTTGTCTACGATACCAAAACAGGCGTAGACAGTATAATCAACAACAACAACCTTTCTAACGTACTGAGGAAAAAGAGACTTGA
>SDBS01000290.1_pt1 | contig 46556 bp, 33 predicted proteins | sample 2277091 | NCBI WGS metagenome assembly SDBS01 (sample SAMN10404972, study PRJNA504765) | marine sediment metagenome | isolation source: marine sediment core GS10_PC15, 163 cmbsf | place: Arctic Ocean: Southern Knipovich Ridge | collected 2010 | reverse complement strand
TTTCCATAGAATTCCAGTGCTGTTTTCATGATATGTTTCTCGTCATTAAGATCCATAACCTACAACCTACGTGTGAGGGAAATATGTGTTCTGATACAGGTAGGTGGTTTGAAAAAGTACAGTATAACTTACTACTATATGGATTGCCATTTTCTTGATTTCCACCATCAAATTTTAGTAGTAGCAAATCACTAATAAAATATGGAAACCATCAAACAATTAGGAGTAGATGGTTGGCAAAAACTCGTACATGTACGTGAATTGTGGGATAAATTAGATCCAAGAGACAGAGATATTATTCTAAGATACAAAAGATATGAAGTCAATACTCTTTGTGATTGGAAAGCACTTTCCAGAGAAGAACAGGAAGTAATTGTAAGTTGGTTTTATTATTCGAATGAAGTTCCTTTCAAATGCATGACATGTGGAAAAATTGTAAACTATGGATCAAAAGAAATGGATGATCATAGAAATGAATGTAAGTGGGTGGGTTATGAACCACTTAATTATTCTAGATCATATTGAAAGATTACTGTGATGGTTGCTTCAAATTTGACGAAATTCAGTTCTGTTTTGACTGTTTTAATACTAAATCCTACAAAAACTCAAAATATTGCAAAAAGTGTTGGGAATTACACCAAATGATTCACTAATTCATACACACAAGTTATTTAAGATAGCCTCATGAATTCGTGATTATGGCAGAACAACAACAAGAAGTAACTGCATATTGTGTTAAGTGCAGAGAAAAACGAGTAATGAAAGATCGAGAGAGTATCACCATGAAAAACGGAAAACCTGCCTCAAAAGGTACTTGTCCAACGTGTGGTACAAAGATGTTCAGAATCGGTAAAATAAAATAAAACACTATTTTTTTTTCAAAAGTTTTTTAGAAAGTTTGACGTAACAGAATTGTTGTAGACAAATCCCTCATGCCAACAAACTTTTCGGATCTTTTCCAGAGAACTCACAGAATAATCTAAACTCATCTATACTTGCACATTTTATCAATTTTTCATTACATTTCATGCAACGAAAAGTACAATCTTCCTCAAAAAACAAGATTGATGCATGGTTACATTCATTTGACATTTTTATTTTTTCCATACTGATATTTGTCTTTACAGATAGGACACTCATCTCTGGTATTGAAAACACCTCTAATCATAATAATTCCACCAACTACCATCAAACCTCCAATAACCTGAACAACAACTCTTGATTCCCAATCAGTCGAACCCATAGAGAAAAATCCCAATGCCATACCTAATCCGAACATAAGAAATGATAAGAGAAATCCATAGATAAGTGGATTGTGATTATGTTCCATAACATTGTTCTACAATTAGTTCTACAAAAGTTTTCTAATTAACCATTTAGGATCACGTAATCTATGTTTTGAAACAGTGATTTCAGAATTTAGATCGCAAAAATTTGATCGGCAAATACTTTTAATCCACCATAATTACTCACAGATAATGGATCAAGAACTTGCTAATCCAAATTCAAAAAAACTCAGAACCAATACACAGACCTACAAAATCCAAGAAATCTGGAAAAAAATGGCAAAGACAGATTATGAGAAGGAATCTGACGAATACAAAAAAATGGTTCTAAAGGGGAAATTGTACACCAAACTCACTCAGTTATGTGAAGAAGCGTTGGATAAAAAAATTAATAGATCAACTATCAGACGTTGTGTAAACTCTTTGACAGATAAGGCTAAGTAGCCTTTTTTTCTATTTTTAGGTATGGGACTAAAAGTTGGTAGTACGACTAACTTCTATGATGTAAAGTCAAGGAAAAAAGTTAATGCAAAGATCACAAAGATTAGTACATCAAAAGGAAGAAGGTCTGCACACGCAAAATCAAGTTCAGGAACGAAACTAAGAAAATACATTGCAAAGTAAATGGTGAAAATCATTTACTCTCTACTATTTTTTACTCAATAATAATTCAATTTTACTATGATGGAGAGAAGATCAGTCAATTATGCTTTGTTCATTGGTACACTCAGTATTCTTGGAGTCATGGTTTTCTCTCCACAGTCAGTTTACGCACCATCTCATCCTGAATTTGTTGGGGTAGATGAGCCAAACATATTACCAGATTCAATATTTTATGGAATAAAATTAGCGATTGAAACATTACAAGAAAATTTTACTTTTCAAGATGACAGAAAAGCAGAATTAATTCTCAAACATTCAGAGGAACGAGATCGAGAGGCACAGGCATTAGAAAGACAGGGAAAAATGATTCCACTTGAAAGATTGAAGGCAATTCAAGCAGAGAAATTAAAACGTGCTGAAGAAATAATTATCAGGCTTGAAAGAACACAAAATATTATAGATCAACAACAACAAGCATTTGATGAGAGAAGGGAACTTGCTCAAGCACAAACAGAAGAAGAAAGAATTGCAATTCAAATGCAACAACGAGCAAGGGAGTTGGCAGAGCAAAGTGTTTTAATTGAACCAAAAATTGGTATGGGAATTATTGAACCAAACACTATAAGATTAGCAGAAAGACCTGTGAGCATATTACCAGTTGATGACATAACAGATGAAGATGAACCATCAGATATTATCACAAAACTGCGTACAAGATTAGAAAATTCATTTTCAAGTTCAGAGTTAACTGAGATCAGGGCAAAGTTCTCAGAACTTCGTGCAGAAGAAAATCCAGACAGACAAGTATTACTTGCTGATTCACTTGATGAAAGAGTTAACAGTCCATTAGTCAGCATTACATGTTTTGGTTCAGTGAATACATTGTCACTTGCACTGGCAGATGACCCTGTTAGAGATTTACAGGATCAATGTCCGGTACTAAGACCAATACCAACGGATGAACTAAGACAACTTGCAAATGGTATAGGATAATGACAAAAATTACTTCGTCTAGAATATTTTTTGGTGTATCTATATTTTTCTTCTTTTTGGGATTCGTAGTTTTTGAAGGATTGAAAATCACTTTTTTTAATAATCAGATTAATCCATACGTAGTGACTGGATTTGGCTTTGCATTCTTGGGTCTACTCGCTGAATTCAATGGCTCCTTAGCCAAGTTTATTAATAAAATAACGAGTCTATAGTTGGGCATGGGTTCTAAGGCAATTATTATTGTGGGAATTGCACTTGTAGCAATTATTGGTTTAGGCTTAATAGGAGTGACTCAATTGGCTTCTGGACAAATGGAATCCATGACAATTGAAGGCTTAAAACATCCGTATGTTAATTCAGTTTTTAATGTTAGTGTGGATGTAGATGGAGTATCAAGAGCAAGTGGTGGCATTTTTAGAACTGTTATGACCTTATTTGAAAAGGATAGTGGTCAGGAAATACTCGCAGTTCCAGATTATCTTAGAAGTGGAGTAAACACTATTCAAATTAACATGATACAAGATTGGAACACAGATCCATTGAAAGAAGGATTAACGTATGTATTACAAATTCAACACGTAAACATAGTTTCTCAATTCGAGTTTATCCCAAAAGCATACGAGTCAACACAGGCACAAGATCAAGTATCTGAAATTGATCAAAATCAAGTAGATGATGAGATTTCACGAACAATTTATGTTCATTTAGAAGATGGTATGACATCTTCTGATGACATTCACTAATTTTACCTATTTTAGATTAACCTTCCAATTAAAAACTGGTGGGGATATTGGCAACAACACTTGGTTGGGGTTCATTCCCCTTCCAATTTTATGATATGCAGACAAGAATTTTCGTTTTAATTGCAATCATAGGTATTGCGTTAATTTGGTTTGGTTCAACACAGTTGGATAGATTGATTTCAATAATAGGCGTATCAACACTCATTATTGGAATTATAGGTGCATATTATACTGCTAGAAACAAGAAGGGTATGGGTTTTTTTAGGAGACTCTAGTGACTTTCCATAATCTAGTGATGGTAGATTTTTTTAACTTCTTTCAGGAATTATCAAATCAAATAATAACACATCCATTATTTGCAACATTTGGAACATTTTTTGTATTTCTATGGACAATGATACCTTCTGCTAAAACAATTCCAGTAGAAATTTTATCATTTCCATTAGTACAGGCAGGAGTTTCACCTATTGTTTTAATATTAATGGCTTGGTTAGGTGCAATTGCAGGTGATTACATATTGTACTTAGCAGGAAGAGGTGTTTTTCATATTTTCAAAAGAAAGAGTAATGAACTTGCAAAAGCAGATCATCTTTTACATAAATACAGATTCATATTTCTAGTCACACCATTTATTGGAATTATAGGAGACACAATTGTATTTGTTGCAGGACTGGAAAGAATTGGATTTAAAAGACTGTTACCATACCTTGTAATCGGTCATTTTGTCAGGTTCACAATTGGAATGTTAGCATTAATTGGTCTGATCCAACTACCAGATTTTTTTGGAACTTAGTTTAATTTTTTAATCCAAGTGTTTGATATGCACGTAATTTTATGAATGAGTGTTGTCAGTACCCTCATCAGATCTAGAGATCGATAATTCTAAGTGGACTTCATACAAGAAACTATGGAATAGACTAAAAATTGTTAGGAGTGAATGGAACAGATCAAACGATGAGAAAATTAAACAAATGTTAAAGGAAGAAGAGATTGAAATTTCTGAAAAAATCGTAAAAATCGCACCCTATCTTACAAATGGAAAGGGAGAACGGATAACTGTGCCTGCTTTTCCACTGATAATGGGTAATAAGAAGAAATGAACAGACCAATGGTTGGTCTCCTACTTTTGATCACCGTATCAGTATTATTATTCTCAATGATGCAACAAGAAACAAAGGTAACTGCTACTCAAGTTGTAAAAATTGTAAGGGAATTTGATTTAGGTGAACGAATTACACTTTACGAGTCAGCAAATCTACTTACTGCTGAAGAGATTAAGGCATTAGAAAAGTATGCACTTGTAGAATTTTTCCAAAGTGACTTTCCAATAGATTATCAAGTAAAGGCTAAGCAACAAAATCAACTGATTAATGGACAGCGAGATCTTCTTGCAGAACAGAATGCAACTGTCCAACAAACAGGAAATCTCACAGAACTGAGAATCCAGACAGAACAGGAACAACAGGTATCGGAGATTACTGCTGTTAGAACATCAGAACTAATAGCAAGCAAAACATCATTGGGTCTTATTGAAAGTTCACCGGAGGGGAATGTCTACATTCGTGGTTCAATAATTAAGATCGCAGGAAAAATTGAGATGCAGAAAGCAACACCATACTTTTACAACGTAAACATTACCTGCTGTGAAATGAATTCATTTAGGGCATTATCAGCATACGAGACTGATGCATTTGGAAACTTTGTTATTAAATTTGCAACAACCCCTAATTTTCCACTTGGAGACTGGACTGTAACGATCAGCACAATTGGAGATGATAATAAAATCATCAAACACTTTTATAACTTCAGATTACTTGCACCACCAGAGACAAGGTGACTGATGAGAAAGATGATTTTGAACGGAAACAAAGAAAAACCCAAAGATTAGTTCTGTTAATAGTTGCACCAGTATTATTTATGACAGCAGGATTGTTAGTGCTTTCAGAACTAGGTGCTGAAGAAGAAAAACCATCATATTCACAAATTCTTTCTCAGATTGATCTTCATTGCTATAACGTAAACTGGTTTGGGGTTCATGGATTTCAAATAACCTATATGGATACAATCACTGAAATTGCTGAAAAACTAGATAGTAACGATATGAATTTCGCTAGAGATGAATTTTTTGAAAATCAAGATGTCATTGATCATCTTGTGGTTTATTGTCCTCACGTAGATTCAAGATTACAAGTACCAGACAGATTTAATCCAAATATTGGAACAAATGTTGTTGATAAATGTCTTGAAAGAAAGATGGGTACAGACTCATTCGAGAACATTGAAATTATCTGTGCTGAATATATAAAATAGGGAGACAAGGAGACATTATGAATTTTTGGGAAAAAATAAAAAAAATCAGAATAAAGGATGCAGATTTCCAAAACGTTCCACCACAAACTGCCTACACAATGATTGTTCTAGGAATGATTCACTTCATGGTCATGGCTTCTGCATTCATTGATTTAAGATACATTCAAGAATACAATTGGGGAATTTTCAAGAGTTTAGGTCTTGCAGATTCTTTTCAATTACCACTGATGGCAGGAGTAATGATATTTGATGCACTACTAATGATTTATGGGGTTTATCTTCTAAAACACGTAGAACATGATGATCACAAACATGACAATACTGATAATTAATCTCAACGAGTAATGTCATATACGTAAAATTTTCCTATTTTATATTAATGTCAAAGGAAGTAACAAAGATAGGAAAGAAGGCAGTCAATAGAATAGTCATTGGCATTGAGTTCATGATTATCTTTGGACTTGCAGGTGGTTTAGCAATATTCTTGCTAGGAGTTCCACTAACTGGTGACTTAGGTGATTTGGCAACAGGAATAGATCTAATAGATGAAAACGTTGGAACAGGACTAGGAATAATATTCTTTTGGGCACTGTCAACTATAATCATCGGTGCAATAGGAATATTTCTTGTTGTAAAATTCAGATTGCTCATACCATTCAAAAGCGTTGATGAAGTACCAGATGTACCAAAGAGAACATTCCTAATAACTTTCGTCATACTAGGTGCGATAATTTCGTTCCTCTTCTTTGTAGTAAATCAAGCGTTAGGCTTCTTTGGAACAGCATTGTCAGCAGTTGACATCGGTAGAGTATTTACATCACTGGTAGAGGGAGACTTTACTACATTCTTTGTAGGAATAATCTTTGCTCTAATTGCTGGAACTGTAGTAGTTGCAGTAGTCAACAGAACCTCAAAATTCCAAAAAGCAAGCGAAGATGTAGGCTTACCAGAAGTATAGCCAATTCTTTCTTTTTTTTCTTGATTTTTCCAAAAATCTACCCATTTTAGTATGAGTAAGAAATGGTAAGTACAGGAATAATTATTTTAGGAATTATTGCAGTAGTAGTGGTCTTAGGATTGGGAACAGGTGTAATTAATCTTCAAAGTTTAACCATTGGTCAACCTGCCGGAAACGGTGGAATTCAAACATCACCTGATGGAACACCATCAACAGGACTAGGATTTACAGGACAATTAACTGTCAATGTAGTACACAGGGATGCACTAGATAACGCAGAGGTAAGAGTTGAAGGTGCAGATATGACAACAACATATTACAAATCATCGGATGGAGTTACTTTTAGCACAATAGGTTCTGGAACTGGTGTTACACTCACAATTGATTCTGCAATGGATAGTATTTTGTACTTTACAGCAGTAAGAATAGATCCATTTTTCGTAGCACCATCTAGTACAGCAGACCCGAACTTGAATCCAAGAATCATTGACTTTGGATTTATGGATGTAAATAATGACGGTACTCGTGAATGGTGGTTCAAAGTAGATTTGAGAGATTCTCCTGCTCCGGTTGCCGGACAGACTGCATCAACTCTCAGTTTATTCATAAATTCCTATGATGATGGAGCAAGTACACTCAATGCACCTGCTGATATTTTCAATCTTGGAAGTGATGCTGGAACAGTTACCTTCATCAGATGGGAGCAGACAGTATTACAAGAAACTGCCGATCCAGTCTTTGAATATACAATTCAAATTGAGAAAACAGGTGGTGCAGGAGGAACAGAGTTTTGGGATGTAGGTCAAAGCACTTTGGAGATTCCAAACATAGGATTGGTATCTTTAGCAGATTTTGATGAACAATTACTTAGTTCCACAGATACCATCTACAGATGGAAAGTAGGTGACACAGCGACACTAGACAATGCTAACTACGTAACTACTGCCCAAAATGGAAACGAAGTACATCCAATACCATTCAAGATTGTTACAAGCCTACAAGATAACGCAACAAATGATAATCTTCTTGTGACATTGACACTCAAATCTTTGACATCTAATCAAGGAACTGTATCTGTTTCTGATGCAGTTGTATTAGACGAATCTTAGATAAATTCAAACCTCATTTTTTCTTGATTTTTATCATTTTCAGATCAAATTTTGAGGCTAAAATTTGCTAATTTTAGTATGAGAAAGAAAATGGTAAGAACCGGAGTTGTTATTTTAGGAGTAATTATAGTAGCATTAGTAGTGGGAATGGGTACAGGTGTAATTGACCTTCAAAATCTTATTGGACAACCATTAGGTGGGGTTCCACAACCACAACCTACGACTGTAGCAGGGACAGAGTTTTCAGGAGAGTTAGATGTTATATTACTACATTTTAACACGTTAAATGATTCAATTCAATTGCAAGAAGGAATAGCGAGAGATATTCTAACAGTATTCTACAAATCAAGTGACGGAATACAATTTAGTTCAATAGGAGAAGGTGTACAAGGATTAGGTGGTGCATCAAGAGTAACAATTACTCCTGATATGAACAGTATTCTGTATGCAACATCAGGAGTAGCACCAACACCAACTGCTATTTATTCTGATCCAGTAAATACACAATTAGCCAATGAAAGAATAACAGATTTTTCCTTTAGAGATATTACGAATGACGGAACTAAAGAATGGCTTTACAAGATTGATTTACGTGGTGTTACTGCTCCCATTGCTGGACAAGGTGCAAGTACAATATCAATTATCACAAATTCATACACTGAAGGATTTCCAATCACACTTAATGCACCAGCAAACATCACAGCAGTACCACAAACTACAGGAGTAGTAAACTTCATCAGATGGGAAATGACAGTACCACAAGGCACTGCAAACCCACAAACTGAATATACAATTCGTATAGTTGGTACTGATGATGATGTTGAAACTGAAGATTGGAATAGAGGTCAAAGTAACTTAGACATTCCAAATATTGGAATGGTATCTTTATCAGACTTTAATGAATTCATAAATCCAAATAATATATTATATCAATTCAAAGTAGGTGATTCATCAGATTTCGCAAATGCAAACTACGTAACAAGTGCTCAAAATGGCAATGCAGTTCATCCAATACCATTCAAATTCGTTACAAATTATGATGGAGGTGTACTTGGTGAGACACATGATGTAACATTGAGCATTAAGAGTTTAGATAAAAATGGTGGAAGTAACACAGTTTTAAGTGATATAGTTCAGGTACAAGTAACATAACCAAATTCTAATCCTCATTTTTCTTTGATTTTTATCATTTTCAGACCATAATTTCGTGCCTAAATCGACAGTCACAAAATTGTCTATTTTAGTATAAGGAAGAAATAACATGGCAAAATCAAATACACCATTAATTGTCTTGGGAGTAGTAGTTGTAGCAGTGCTCATAGGCTTTGGTACAGGTGCAATATCACCACAAAGTCTTAACATTGGACAACCAGCAGGCTCAGGAGGAATGCAAGTTCCACCAGCAGTCTTACCCTCATCAGGCAATGAATTCGCAGGACAACTGACTGTCAATGTAGTGCATCGAGATGCACTAGATAATGCAGAAGCAAGAACTGAAGGTACAAACCTAGTAACCACTTATTACAAATCATTCGATGCAGTGAACTTTTTCACCATCGGCAGTGGTAGTGGTAATACCATCTCAATTGATTCAGCACAAGACAGTATTTTGTATGCTACCGTTACAGTGCCAAGTGGACAAGGCTTTTTCGTGGCTCCATCCAGCACAGCAGACCAAAACTTGAATCCAAGAATTATAGACTTTGGATTTATGGATGTGAACAATGACGGTACTCGTGAATGGTGGTTCAAAATGGATTTGAGAGATATGCCTGCTCCGGTAGCCGGACAGACAGCATCAACTCTAAGTCTATTTATCAACTCTTATGATGATGGTGTAAGTACACTCAATGCACCAGCAAACATCACAGCAGTTGGAACTGCATCGGGTACACAGAACTTCATCCGTTGGGAGCAGACAGTACAGCAAGAAACAGTTGATCCGGTCTATGAATACACACTAAATGTAGACAACGAGAACACCGAGAAATGGGATAGAGGTCAAAGTAACTTAGACATTCCAAACATTGGATTAGTCGCACTTACTGACTTTGACGAGCAATTGCAAACATCTGATACATTGTACCGATTCAAAGTTGGTACAACTGCAACATTAGATAATGCAAACTATGTAACAACTGCTCAAAATGGCAATGCTGTTCATCCAATCGCAATGAAGTTCGTTACGAACTTAGCAGGATCAGATGACCTAGCAGTTACATTAACACTCAAATCTCTAACATCATCTCAAGGAACAGTTTCCGTTTCTGACACAGTACAAGTACAAGAATCTTAGACGAATTCACAAAACCCCTTTTTTTCTTTTTTTTTATTGTATAGCACAAAACTCCCTCAAGAAAAGCAAACTTATCAACAAAAATCTAATTTTATAGTAGATGGCTAAACAAAGAAGTAATGCATGGTATCTACTACCATTCTTTTTCAGTATTATAGGTGGGATAATCGGATATTTTATTATCAAAAAAGATGATCCAGTTAAGGCAAAAAGACTGATCATTGTTGGGCTTGTAGTTCTTGGAGTAACGCTTGCAAATATAGGAGTACAGACATCAGTAGCAATTAATACATTTGCACAATTGAGCAACGATCAGTTCTTATCGATTATCGTACCACCACTCTCACTAATAGGATAAAATGGCAAAAAAAAGAGAATCTCTATTATGGTTCCTTCTACCAATTTTTCTAGGTTGGCTTGGTGGAGTTTTAGGATATTTTCTAGTTAAAGGAAAAGATCCAGACAGAGCAAATTACATTTTTCTTGTAGGGCTTGGTGTCTCAGTCTTAGTAGTTGGAACATTAATTGGAATTGGTGAAGCGATTGGAGTAGGAATATTTGGATCACCATTATCTTTACTGACCTGATTGTTATTGTAAGTAAACTTATTCCAATTTTAAAGTAACAATGGAGTGTAAACTATGAGTCAGAGATCTGGAACAACTCTTAACGCAAGAAATGTAACTAGAGTCTCAACAGTGATTTGGGTTTTAGCACTGCCAATGATATTAGGATTTTTTGCTTTATCAAACATTGATGATCCAGAAGAGTTTAGAACACTACAAACATTCTTCTTTCTTTATCTTGGATCAGGTATGGGAATTTTATTTGCTCAGGCTAATTTAGGTGGTACAGGAGAACGTGCAAAAGATCTTAACATTTTCTGGACTAACGACATTGACATCAACGGACTTGTATGGATTACCATTGGAATTTTCACAGTAGTGGCATCAATTTTCCTTTTACTTTTTGCACTCGTTGATGCTCCTGCTGACACAATAAGGACTGGACAGTTTGTTGGAATCTTCATTGGTGGAATAATAATGATGATCGCATTTCTAAAAACACATGCATTATTAGTGCCAATCATAATTCATGGAACATACAATAGCCTTGTAGTTTACTTACAAGCAACAAGTTTCGAATTAGTTGGTGGTATAGAACAGTTCGCATCAGTCGGTAATGATAGAATCATACTTGGTGTTAATGAAATTGGAATTGGTTTTCAAGGGGTCTCAAATATTTTCTCAGAATTTATTTGGCAGTTTACACTTGTTGCAACAGCAGAAGAATTCTTAAAACTAGCAATTTTAGTTTTCGTTGTAATTTTAATAAATGGTTTCTTCAAGTCAACAGGACTCAGTGTTGTGATCGGTGCAGGCGTAGCAATCATGTTTTGGGCTAGCCTCCATTTAGTTTCAGCAATTTAAATTCCCCAAAAGGGGAAGGAGTGTGCCAACACACAGAGAGAATCTTCGGGCGTGTAACTGGCAAGATCATTTAATTTTTTTAAATAAAACATTTTAGGACTACATAATCCAGTTTTTGATTCAAGTGTGTACGTGTCGCTTTTGATACAAAGGACATTTTTACCATTTTAAATCGTGGCAAGAAAGAAAACTATCTCACGTAGGCGTATAGGCATCGGGGTAGTCGTACTAATTTTTCTAGTCGCTGTATTTTTGAGTGGAGGACAAGACCTGAACCTCGCAGATCCATTTGCAGGTGGACTGGATTTTAGACAAACAGAACCTTCTTACACATTGTTTGCCCTTGCAGATGTTTCACAACTCAGGGACTTTGTTGCTGGAACTGATCAACAGATTAGAGACAAAAAATGCTTTATGAAATTACATACAAGTGCAGAATTAACTGGTGGGAGAATAGTTCCATTAGATTCTCCTTTTCAAACATTTGGTGCTCTGACACCATTTCAATTACTAACATCAGAAGGAGCAATAATTGAACAATTCAGAAACATTGAACTGAGAATGAGATGTGATTCGATTGAATGGAAAGATGGTAGGGGACAAATTGAATTTGAAGTGAAACCAAGACCATTTAGCCCATTATTTCTAACAATTAATGGATACAATCAAGGTGGTCAGTTAGTTGAACTAAAGGGAGTTGATTTAAAACCACTGTATGAATTTGGTGGATTTGCATATAGAACCAATGATCAAGTAGAATTTCTTGCAAATCTAGCACCAAATCAGTTAAATGAATTTGGAACATTAAAGTTCGCAAATGAACCAAGTGTACAAGACCCATTGAAACCTGATGGAACTGGACTTTTTACTACAAGTGAAAGAACAATTTCAAGACCTATTAGAATTTCTGCAAATGATTTAGAGTTTGCAATAGAAAGATCAACTTGTGACCTAAATCTTATTACTAAACTACCAACAGGTGGCAATTGTCCATTACCACCAAAAACATTCACAACTGAATTACAATTTAGGTTTGGAGGTTCATTTGATATAATATTTCCAGAGTTGAGAGATGAAGGTGTTTTAGTAGATAGACAAATACCAATTGATCAGTTCATTATACAAAATAAAATGAATGTTCAAGTAACAGAAGCAACTGGTGGAGGATTTAATTTATTCCCTGACGTAAAAACACAGATAACAAAACTAGAACCTGTAGACTCTGATGGAGATTTTATTACAGATGGTTCTAACACAAGAAAGACACTAAGGGTTTTCGTAACATTAGATAATTATGATAGGGGATTAGAAGGCAGTGTAAGAGGAAAAATACAAGAAACATTCAATGTAAACCTTCCCACAATTGCAACAACAGGACTTGGATGTGGATTTCCAGTAAGTACGAGTGGAGCACAAAGTAATTTCATTTGTAATTTTAACATATTACAGAACACTAATCCAAATGATTATACAATTACAATTGATACCGATCTTCCAAAAAGAATTTCCTCACAAAAATCATTTCTGTTAATTAGAGAAGGAGCACCATTAGGTATTGATGATGGTTGTCCAGATAAATATATCAGAAACGCACTTTTCCAATGTGTATTATTTGGTTCCACTGGAACAGGTGGATTTTTTGAACAATGCCCAACAGGTACGTTCAGATCTGGTGGTGAGTGTATAACTCCTACTGGTGGTGAAGGTGGAGGGGAGGTAGAACCTTGCCCAACTCAAGGTTTTACTAGAGATAATTTTGGAGTCTGTAGATCAACAGCAGGAACAGGTGGTGTTGGAACTAAAACATGTGTGGATGGTGAAGGGAATCCAATAAGAGTAGTTGCCGAAGAAGATGTTTGTCCAGAATTTGAAAGAGATGATGGAACTATCGGAGGTGGAGATGATAATGCAATTAAGAACTGTTCAGACAAGAAACCTGCTGATATTTTACCAGACGGTACACAGACCTGTGAAAGAATTATAGGATTCTTTGGTGGTTTGTTACCAATTTTTATAGACTGTGAAGGAGAAAATCGAACAGCAGACATAGAAAGGGGAGAAATATGTGTGCCTGCATACATTATTGGACTCTTTGAAAACCTTCCATTATTAATTGGAATTGTAATAGTTTTGATAATTTTCATTGCAATTATTGGTGCTATACTTAAAAGAACTCCGGCAGGCATAATTTCAAGAGGGTTTAGACCATAATGGCAAGAAAAAGAAAAAAAGGTTCAGGTAAAAAAATACTTGCCGGATTAATAGCACTTGTAGTAATTGGAGTTATTGGATATTCAGTTTTTGTAGAACCAATTATTCCTACACAAGTAACATCATTATTTGGTGGTGTTACAGATGTTTTTCCAACAACAACAAACAATGAAGATTTTTGGTCTATTCCAGCATCATTTTATTTTGCAATTACACCTAAAGATGGCATACATTGTTGGATAGCATCAACAATAACACAAGGCAACATAGACAATACAAGAGAAGTCCTTGCATCTAATAAGGGATTGGGAGTACAACTTTTTGAAATTACTGGTGGAATAACAACGAGTGCAAAGGAAGTAAAATTTGTTAAATATTCACCAGTAATGTCATGTCAAGATCAGTCAGGACAAGGTAGAGACATCAGATTAGTTGGTGGAACAATTAGAATAGAATCATTTGTAAAAGATAAAACAACAGGAATTGAGAAAAGAGTTGATACAAAGTTTGCAACAATTCCTGCACTCAATAGAAATTTGAATGTTGCAACAGGTGGTGGGAATGTTCAACTACCAACACTAATATCTCAGGCATCTACAATTGAAAGTTTCATTAGTGTTCCAGATACAGTAGCAAGCAGATTCATTGGTATAACTTTCAAGACGAGTAGTTATGCACAACTAAATGTTGTTGGCAGTTTTACTCCTGTAGCAGATCTTACAACTGCTATTGGTGGTACACTAAAATTCATAAATCCTGACTTTGGTTCAAGTTTACCACCAACAGAAAAGGGTACACAGGTAACAATGACATCAATTAATCCAATAACACATCATTACATAAGTGATTCAGGTGAAGTTCCTGCTGGTATTACATCATCAAAATCAATTGTAACATTAAATGATGAAATGAGAGTAACATTCAAGGGAACACAAGATAACTGGACAGGTGCAGAAGGATTACCAACAATTACAGTCAAAGATCCAAGAGGAATAATACGAGGAAGTGGTATTCCAATGACAACAATCAATACTCTTAGTGGAGGTTTAACTGAATTCTCAAGAATCAATGTTCCACTTCCATTCCAAATCACAGACAACAACATTGATTTTGTTAAAGGAACATGGACAGCAGAAATGCATCAAGCAGGAAGAACACAAATTGGAGTCAAAACATTTGCATTGCTTGATTCAAGACCAGAAGTAATTGATCCAGAACCAACGTGTAACACTGATGAAGTCCTAGTTGAAGGAAAGTGTGTACCAATAGTAGAGCAGTGTCCAGCAGGTACTTCAGGGACATTTCCAGATTGTTCTGATGGTACAACATGTGAAGATAGAACAGAACAAGGAGAAGCAATTGCTGGCATGACAAATCAAGAAGTAATAGATACATTCAATGACTTGAACGCAAAACGTCTTGCAGGAACTATTACCGGATGTGAAACTACAACATTCCAATTGATCAGTGCTGAAGTAACCAAAAGAGGATTAAACACAACTACACCTCCAACCCCTATCGGAAGCATTGGAACAGCATTTATCAGATATTCATCAAGCCTCACTGACCCCACCGGAGGTGGAGGTGGAGGTGGATGCCCACTTTCAGGTCAAGTACCAACAACAGCATTACCATTAATCAATCTACAATTATTGGGATTAGGAACGTGTGATGGATTAAGATTTGGATCTGTTGAATTAACCCCATCACTTGACTTTGGTGATAACGTAAAGAATATACAAATAGATTCAAGCAGTATTACCCTTCAACAAGATTTATTCCTCGCAAAGAATAATCCATATCCTGCAAAACCAGTCATTGAATGTACAACACCAACAAGATCTAATATTGGTACATGCAGTGTTCAAAATCATGATTTTGATAATGACGGAACAGGAAACATACAAATCGGATCTAAAGAAGTTACTTTTGTTAGAAACTTCGTTGATAAAGACACAAGGGGAGATTATGAAATTGTGGAAGTTTTATTTAGAGAAAGTGCATTAATAGATAAAATACAAAGGAATGGAGTTGCACTTGCAGACGGTGATGAAGTTTCACTATTATATGTAATTTGGGGAACATTTAGTGGGACAAACAGTGGTGAACAATTCATTGCTTCAATTCCTGCAATGACCTTTGTACAGAGTTTTACTTTCGCAACTGGTATTAGTGGAGCCGAATGTGAAGCACCGTCACAAAGAGTTGTATTCGATAATGATGGAACCGTTACGGAGGTAGGAGGTGATAGTGGTCAGTGTATAGCATGTCCAGAGTTAGAAGGATTAGGATTAGTAGATTCTTGTCCATTTGTTCCACCTGAAATGTGTCCAGCAGGAACTACAGGCACATTTCCAGATTGTCAAGTAATTATAATATGTAATCTACCAAACGAAATAATTGATGGAGTTTGTAGACCACCATTAGATGAATCCTGTCCAAATTCAGGAGAAGTTAGAGATCCAGTAACAAATGTTTGTAGAGCACCAAAGATGTGTAACGTAGATCCAATATGTACTGCTACTGAAAAATTCCAAGTAACAGCACTTTTGGATGACTGTGGTGGAAATATTCTAATCTGTGTTCCAAAAACACCAAAACCAACAATAGAACCATGTCCTGATCCAAATACACAATTTAGGGATTCATTAGGAAAGTGTGTTACTATAAAACCCAATGATTGTAATGAAGGTGAACAAAGAAACAGTTTAGGTATCTGTGAAAAAACTGGTGTACTTACATGTCCAGCAGGATTTACAGGCATAGTTCCAAACTGTGTGCCTGATGGAACTAACCCTAAACCAATAAACTTCTGTGCATTTGGTCAAGAAGGATTTAACTTATCACAATGTATTTCTTCATTATTTAGTTCTGGTGGTACTGAAGGATTAATGATAAGTGGAACTACACAGACTGCATTACTTGTAGTAGGAATGATTGCAGTTCTAGTAATTATAATTGCAGTAATAGTTAGAAAAAGGCGTGGTGGAGGATTTAGCCCATAGGTGTTTTGATTGGCTAATGGTAGACCATTTTTTTCTAAGTCAATATTTGGCAACATAGAAATCGTAGCAGTAATTGGAATATTCACATTATATGCATTAGAGTTTGCTGGAATACATACATTTTCTCAACTGTTACCAGATCAAGGACAAACAGGAACGCCTGCACTTTCATTTGCTTCCGGTTCAGGAGATGTTTTCATAAGTACAGGCACAGTTGCAATAATGGCAGTAGTAGGATTAGGTGTAATTGTTTACTTCGCATTTCTCAGAAAAAGGATTAAGTTGAAAAATTAATGGTAAAGAAAAATCCATATAGAAAACTAATAGTTGCATTGACAGTTGTAATTGCAATTGGAGCAATGGCAACAGTAACAACACTGTTAATTCAAGTAGGAGTAATTGATGTGGGTCTAAGTGAAACACCAAACATTGTTCCACCACTTGCAGAAATTCCAGTAATTGATGATGATCCAAATGAAACTAATCCAGACAATGATCTGAATGAAGAACTTGGTTTACCAGAGGGTTTTATAACAACTGACGAAGATATTTTATCAGCATTCCTAGATACAATAGGATTTACAGTAACCGAAACATTTGGTGTTGATACAACAGTTCGACTCGTAGATGCAAATCTAGAAGAGGCAATAGAAAGTTCATTTGTACGTGTCCAACCATTAGACCCGACAAAAGTAATTACAGTTCCAGATGAACAACTATCAGCATTAAGATTCTTCATCAATACTGATTTTAGCACACAGATTGCAGATAACGGAAGAAATTATCATAGATATTCAGGTTGGGATGTAGTAAACGACTTTGGTAGTGGAGCATCAATACCTGTTTCTATTAGTGTATCAAGTGTATGTTCAGGAGTTCCAAATACTGGAAAGTGTATCAAGGTTTCAGGAAGTAAAAGCGATGACGATGACACTAGAAACGGTTCAAGGTTTCATGGAATCTCAAAAGAAATTGATATTTCTGATTGGACTAAAGAAGGAGATCTCTTTGTTGGCTTTGACTATTCATGCAATCAAAACTTCTTGAGAAACGCTAAATTCTTTGCAACCGTAGAAGGAGATTTTGGTGACTCGTTTGATCTACCATGTTTGTTTGAACAAAAGTTTTCGATGGAGATTAGTGATGTAGTTGGAAATTCAAACACAATAACATTTGCTATGGGAGCACAGGCAAGAAATGTAGACAAGTTCAGAATGGATATTTTATTCAACAATGCGTTTGTTGCAGGAAATTCTGTTATCAAGAGAGGTGCAATAGAGGATTTACAGTCTTTTTCAATAGTACAAAATGATCAGGAACAACGAATCTTAGACTTGGGATTTATTGAAACATCTCTAATTGGTGAAACAGTATTTGAAAATGAGAGAGTAGTGGTAAATGGAAAACTAGAGACAAGAATAGATGATAAGACAATCACTGTACATGACGTTACTGGAAATGGTATAACTGTAGGAAATAAAATCCCATTAAGAATTGATGGGCAAGACACATTCATCTTTGAACTTCAAAAACAGTTCTTTGATCCAGAAACTTTCCATAAATTTAATATTATTCTAAACGACTTTATTGTAACTGTTGGTGAAGGTGCTGAATCTAGGACTTTTGAATACCATACTCCATTTGTTGCCTATTCATTAGAGTTTAATGTTAAACCAGAAGAAATTGTTGCCTTTAATATACAGGATCAGGCAATTTCTGTTTTAAAAAGTGATACAACATTTGTTACTTGTGGTCTAACCAGTGGTGAAGATCTTGTAAATGAACCGGAGGTCTTGCCACCTGTAGTCAGTATTATTTCCAATGGCTTCACCATTGCGACCACAAATCCAAGTGCAGGAAAAGTACAAGCAACTGATCCATTCACAAGGCTAGAAATTCCAAACACAGAATTCTGTAGTACCATAACAGATCTGCCTAGACAAACAGACCTGACTTTCAGGATTGAGAATAGTTTCTTGGAAGTCTCTGTACCAGCAACACAGCAAAACTACTTTGTCAAATGTGTTAGAGAGGGATGCACAAGTAACATAGGATATGTGAGTGATCCATGAGTGCAAGACTGAACGTATTAAGACTTAGAAGAGGAAGGACAGTTGGCATAGGATTACTTGCAGTAATGGGATTTCTTATATTTGGATTTGTATTCCTTGTAAATGAACCACTAATCATTGAAGTTACAGAGGATTTTGATCTAGAGATTTGTCCACCTTATTGTGATGAAGCATTTTTAGAAATACCAATACCAGAATTTGATGTACCAATAGAGATTACATTTAGACCAATAATTACAACAACTGATAGTAATGGAGTAGAAGATGTTATACGAGGTGAATTAACATTTTTACAAGCAATTTCTGGTCTAACAGTAATTCAAGTAGGGGTTCCAGAAAAAACTTTTGAAAACGGAAACTTAAAGATTGAGTTAGAATTTGAGACTGGCAATATATTTTCTAGAGAAATATTTGGTGTAAAACCTGCTGTAAGCATTATTGGGAATGATGGAATACCTATACCAACAATAATACCATCTAAAGAAAAACAGACACCAAGATTAGAAGGTGGTAGTGTAATTTCTGTTATAGGATTAGAAATTGCAATACCAGACTGTAACGTGGAATTGCCATGTATAATTGGTGGAACAAGTGATGGGATTTTTACCATAAATATTTTTGATTCAGCAATTCTTGAAGGTCAGCAGAGGGGTGTTTCAGGTTTCGTAGACCCAAATGTAATAGGGCAACAAAAGTTTGATTTTATTTTAACAACTCTAGAAGTTAATATTCAAGATGATTTTGCAGTTGGTATTGGACTTCCAGATCTTATAAGTTTTCCACTACCTGAGCCACTACCTGTATCTGATCCTCTTCCAGAATTATTATCTATTGTTTTACCAGAGGACACACAAACAAGAATAGAACCTGCTGAATTTGTTTTAGCAGAATCAGTTCAAATCTATTCAGTGACTTTTGCTAATGTAGAACTAGCAACTGAATTAATCATGCATAGCGTTAACGCAACAGAAGTTGTTATTGAAGAAGTAATAGTGGAAGATATTCCAAACAGTCCTTGTCCAGATGTAAAGTTTGATTCAATTTCATATCTATACCCAACAGATGAAATTTCAGGGACTACAACCATTTTGAATCAAACACCAGAGGATTTCGACTTTGCAAATGTAGATGTAAGAAATAACAGAAATTGTGACTTGGATATTGCGATTGGATCAAAATGGAGATCAACTACAGGTGAGGTATTTGTTTCAGATATTTCACAAATTAACATTCTAACTAATCAAACAATTCCATTTAGATCTCTTCCATTTGACAGCAATACTGCATGTGCTGGATTTACTTGTTCAGGTCAAGAGATAGAATGGTGCTTCTTTGGTCAGGTAAGCACAACAGACCCGATAGAGATTATTGACGAGTTTTGTGGGAAAAAATTCTACAGGTGATATAATTGGTTCAAAAATTAAATCCAAAGGTTAGAAACTTTCTCATTCTTGGAATGGGAATTGGATTTGCAATAATCGCAATTGGAGAACTTGGAGACTTTGTACTTGAAGCAGATGTAAGATTTTCAGGATTTGAAATTATTTCTGTTGAACAAGATCCAGTTACAGGTGAAATAACAGGTTCGGTTATCTTAGGGAAACCAATAGTTGCAGGATATGGTTGGACAGGTGCACCAAGCAAGTCAAATCCTACATGTTCACAAGGCACAGCAAGTGTTTCCACAGGTGGAGGTGTAGCATGGGGAGCAGGTTCAAGTTCAGGTGGATGTCAATATGGTTACGCTGAATGGGATACTTCTGAACTGCCTGATGATTTTGATGCAGAAAACTTAGAAATAAAACTGAAATTCTCAACAAGAAAATTCGGTTATCCTACAGGTGGGGTTGATGGAAGGAATTGTAAGGTTGGTATTATTGAACAACCTATTTCAACAATAGCAAAAGCAGATTTCAATCGAAAATTATTCAATCCTGATTCAGTTGCTATTGATGGTGATTGGTGTCAAACAAGGGGAATCAAAACACTTGTTTTTAATCCTGCAACAAGTGATGCTTTTGAACGTGCAGTAAGGGGAGATGATAGATTTACATTATCATTCACACTTTCGACTTTGGCAAAGGGAACACTTTGCTGTTATACATTGGATAATACTTTTTGGGGTACTGAAGGTTCATTAGTAATTGATGGAAAAGCAGAACCAGTTACATGCCCAACAGGAACACAGCAAGTACAGTTCCAATGCGAACCTTTGGACTGTGGAACAGGTTTTCAGGTTTCAGGAAACACCTGTACAGAAATAATTTGTAGTGCAGGTTCAGACCTTGATACAGAATCAAACACTTGTAAGGCAATACAATGTCAAGTAGGACAAAAAGTTAATCTTCAAACAAATAATTGTGAAAATATAATCTGTTCACAAGGAACGCTTCTAATTGGAAATGATTGTGAAGCAATAATTTGTGAAGCAGGATTTGTATTATCTGGAAACGAGTGCACAGTAATCACATGTCCTGTAGGAAATGAATTGGTGGGTTCAGGATGCCAACAAATAGTATGTCCTATTGGAACATTCCTTCAAGGAAACAATTGTATTGATATAATTTGCCCAACAGGAACAACTCTTGTAGCAAGTGATTGTGAACAAATAATATGCAATGAAGGTGAACTGCTAATAGGAAATATCTGCAAACCGATTGAATGTAATTTAGGTGAAATGTTAGTGGGAAATAATTGTGAGATTATAGTTTGTCAAACAGGAACAGAACTGGTTGGTAGTGATTGCCGACAAATTAATTGTCCTTCTACACAGGAGTTACAAGGCAATGACTGTGTTGATAAACCAATTGAATGCCCAATAGGTACTGTAGCAAACAAAAATGTCTGTATTCAAATAATTCCACAGTTACAAGCAACAGGAGCACCAGTTAGTTTACTCACCATAACAGGAGTTGGAATTTTCTTAATTTCATTTGGTGGATACATAGTTAGAGGAATAGTGAGGAAGGGATTCTAATGGTTAAAAAAAAATCAATTGGAAGAACAGTTGTGGCAGGAGCCGGAATAGGAGTTTTACTTATAGTGATAATTCCAGTAATGATCTTTGTCTTTGGAGTTGGAAATGCAGATGTATTACCACAAGACACAGATCCAGATCCATTTGAAATACCAATACCATGTCTTGAAGGAGAAATCAGAGATCAGTTCGGAACATGTATTGAGAATATAATTCCAATAATTGAAGAACCTGAACTATTTTGTATAACAGAACCAGAAGAACTAACAAAAATTGCAGAATGTGAATTGCTTACAAGGGATGAACAGATAGTAGTATTAGATCCAAATGTATCAGTTGATGAATGTTCTCAGGTTAATAGAGAATCAGTAGAACAATGTAATGCTCAAATTGATAAATTAATTGAAGATTTCTTGGCACAGATAGAACCAGACATTGATCCAGTACCACCTAATGGAACTGAAACAAGCGATGATGACCCATTCACTCAGATATGTGATCAAGACCCATCATTGATTATTTGTGGAGACTCAAGATCATTAGAAATAGTTACAAGGGTTTTGAAAACTGATTCAGCAGGAGTTCAGACAACTGTTGAAACAACATTTGATATTCCATTTGCATCATTATTTGTTGAAAACACAACCAACATTGATTTCAGAACTGGTCAATTACAGTTTGAAGTACAGGTAAAAGGAGATCCAGACTTTAGATATATGGGTACAGGAAAGGTAGACCTTTTGATTGGAGATCAATCACTGTTTCTAAATCCACTTGATGTAAAGGTAGACGGTATTGCAGATGAAGAAGGCAAGGTAGACCTTTTGATTGTATCTCCTACAGGTGCAACATCAGACCTGTTACTGTTTGACTTTGAAGAAAACTTTGATAAATTCACAAATGAAGCAACTACACCTGTCAGATTACACGTACTAGAACTAAACATTGCAGGAGAAAGAGATCAAGACTTTGCAATGATAGACCAAGACATATTTACTTTAGATATTTTCAGAGATGACATTCAAATTTTAATTACAGATTCAGAAGGAATGGAATCAAGGGTCTACCCATCTGACTCTAGAATAATCATAACACCAAAAACAAGTAAAAGTGATCCTGCATTAACAGGAGTAACAAGAATTACAATTTACGATTCATTATTCAAAGGAAATGGTCAAGGATGTACAACATTTGCAATAATAAGTGATCGTTCATTTACACCAAGTACAGAAACAACTGCAACTGTCCCTGCACCAACAATAACTTCAACAATCCTAGATGATGAAGGTAACATAGTAACATCTGGAAGTGGAAGATTAGATTATACAACATTAACTAGAAATCAAAACTATACTGCCCAAGTCAACCAATTGACATCAAGCCCATTAGATTATGGAAAATCACAGGAAACAAAGTCGTATATCTGTACTCAAGAAGGCAAACCTGATACAAAGTCATATCGAACTCAAACAGGAAATACAAGTATTTGTGGATATTATGTTATAACAAGTGGAGTAACATTATCTGGAACTTTTACGATCACACCAAATTCACTAACATGTAATTTCCCACAGGAGACTCCATAATGGCAAAGTCAAAATCTAACAAAAAATTTGTTGTAGTTACCGGAGTTTTACTTGTTGTAATAGTTGGGTTAGTTGCAGTAATGTTTGGTACTCAAATTGTTAGTGCTTTTAGAAATGTTTCCCCACAAGATTTTGAAATTCAATTTCCATTTTCAGATGATCCACCAATTACATCAGACGACCAGTTAATAGATCCAGACATTGCAAAAACAATGGACTGTGATGCATCGTTACCAGATTGCGATGCACCAATATTAGATGGTTTACCAGACTTTCCACCAAGTCCACCAGTAATTAATCCAGATTTAGACATTATAAATAAAACAGACAATGACAAACTTATGGATTCATTAAACATGACAGAATCATCAGACGATCCTCCAATTGATCAAATAATTGATAATCTTTTTGAACCACAAATAATTAAAGTTGAAGCAAATGTAGTTAAGATTGATAGCACATTACAAAGATTCAATGAAACTTTAATTTTTGACATTCCACTAACATCACTTTTTGTTGAAGATACATCAAACATTGATTTTAGAAAAGGTTTCATTGAATTAGGATTGAACATTTTGACTGATCCAGAAACACAGATCAATGCTGATGGAACATTTAATGTAAAAATTAATGATGTTGAAATATTTCCAACAGATGTTGGGCTTCAATCAATTGGATTAACTGATCAAGATGGTAAAATAAAGTTAAAATTTATTCCATTATTTTCCCAAATATCATCAGAATTATTCACATTTGATTTTAATCAAAATTTTGATAAGTTTCCTGATGAAGCAGTTTCAAAATTAAGGTTTATAATAAAAACTTTGAACATTGATGTTGGTAAAGAACAAAATAATGGGTTATTAGGGCAAGAAATATTTTCAATGGATATATTCAAAGATCCAATTCAAATTTTAATCCTTGACACGCAAGGTAATGAAATTAAATCATATCCACTAGATGATAGATTATTAATAAGATCAGATGCAAGTTCGGCAATCTGCCAAATTGTTTTAAACCCTCCTGACTCTACAGGATTACCAACAGCAGGAGGATGTGGTGCTCCTGTAAGAGTAGGTCAGACTTACGATAAAACCTGTGGTGCAGGTGGTGGTGCAGTCTGTGTAAATTTTGATCCAGTCATCATGCCAAAAATTAGGGTTCTAGATGTTGAAGGAAATCTTTTTACTGAATCATTTGCAGGTGCAACAGGAGTAATTATAGAAAAGGAATTATTTAGAAATACAAATTATACGTTCACATCTGACGGAGTTAGTATAGGAGGCTCACCAGTTGATTTTACAATAATTACACCAAAATCACAAAAGAATTATTCGTATAAATGCTGGACAATTCAAGAACAATATTCCTATACCAGACACACAGGTTCATACAATGTAGCAACCGGATATGTAAGTTGGGACTATTATACAACCTCTCCAAAAGGTGCTGGAACACCAGTATGTAATTTCCCATGACGATTTTTAGTGGTAAATACAAAATAAATGCAAGGGCTTTTGGAGGTCTTGGATTATTACTCATTGGTCTAATTCTCATAACACCACTTTGGGCAGGATTATTAGAGACTGGAATAGTAGGAGATTTCCCATCAAACCTAATACAGATCCAAGAAGGAGTTAGAAACGAATTTCCAACATCACAAGCAACAGTTCCACTACTAACAGTAATGGTAATATCATTTCTTGCATTCATATTTTTATACAGAGTGAAAAGAAAACGAGACAGACGATAGAACTCGTGCCTGAGATCACAAAGAGATCTTAACACTTTAGTAAATTAATTAAATACCATGCGTAAATCAACAGGATTTTTCTATATTCTGCATTGTGTATGGGCAAAAAACTCAGAAAGTAGAGTCTGATCTAAACGAGATCGGAATTCTGATGTTTCTGACATTAGTAATTTTCTTTGTCGCAATTGGAATTCCAACTCTGGTCAACTTAGAACCAACTTATGGATATGATGAACTAACAATTGCAAAATTAACACCAGTTACAACATTTTATCAAGAAGCGTATGCAGAACAGGAAGCGTTTGGAATTTTAAGCAGTTACTACTTTGATCCTGTACTTTCAACCGTATTACTTGTAATGCCCACCACTCTTGACGATTTACCACCAGAAGATCCTTTACAATATTTTGAAAGAAAGTATAGCCAAGCGTTTGTTATCGAAGAGGGGTTTGTTGAAACAGACAAACCTGAGATGATGTTAGTTAAAGACATTCTCTTGATCTTCCAACAAGGAAGCAATGTTCCCTTAGAATGGGAAGAAGTTTATTATTATATAGAAAAACCAATTTTTGAAGAAAAATCAAAAGAAAACCAATTTTTACCGTCTGCTTATGCAGATTCTATTTATATTGAACAGATTGGAGAACAGAGAATTAGAAATGATATAACAGATACAAGTGCAAATTGTTCAGCAAGTGCACTTCCAGCAGGAGGGGTTACTTCTGGTTCAGGTTCTACTACACAGCATACAAGTTCAAGCCTTAACGGAGACTGCCAATTTACAGTTTACACATTCAATCCAAATATTCCTAGAGAATTAATTAATGCAGGATTCATAAACTCAATGCTTTTTGGTGGAACTCAGTCTGTTCAGGACTCAGACTATGACTGTGGAATTGGTAGAATGCAAGGAGTCCTAGATCTTCATGCATCAATTGGTCAGATGAATGTTTCTGAGGCTTGGCATAATGGAACAACAGGAAAATCAGCATGGTCAACTAACTTTAACAGTCCAGTATGTAGATCAACATCTCCTGAATTTCTTTCTGCTGATACTGGATTTGGTGCAAGTGCTAGTGGAATAACTCATTTTATAGATGCATTTGAAACAAATCTACATGCTGATGGTTCTGTAACTTGTGATCCAGTAGATGAAACCCAATGTTTTTACTCATTAGCATATATCGATAACGATATTCCAGTCAGACAGGCTTCAAGCAAAGATGCTAACATGATAAATGAATATTTGAAAATTGACATTAATCCAGTATCAAACAAAACAACTGGTCATTTCCAGATGAAAGAGCATTCAAACTTTCCGACTGGAACAATGGATGACTGCAAGTTTGAACGAATAGGTGATAAATTTAACATAAATTCAGCAACGGAGAACGCTGATGTTGGTCAATGTATTATATTCAAATCAGTTATCAAAAATAATGTTACAGGCAAATCATTTACTGCAACAGTAAATGCAACTGGTTCAGGAAGTGGTACAATGAGAATATTTCTTGATGTAATGGATGGAGCAATGGATATGGGAACAACCTATGCTAGTGGAAAAGATCCAATTCTGTTACCAGTGACTTTGAGTGACATGAAAGAGAATGAACTTAGAGCAGATCTTGGAACTGGTAAGAATCACAGACTAGGAATAATGGAAGTTAATGTTCCATTTTCAGGAACATTGCAGGTAGACCCTGAATATTCTTCAAGTTCAGAGTCAGAAATTACAGTTTTTGTTGGGTTTAGGGATAATTCTACTGATGGATCAATCTCATTGAACATTACCAGCATTGGGATTGGGGATGGAGATGACTTTTATGACTTTGACAATCCAATTGTACAGTTTAATGAACATCTAACAGACTTTGCAAACCCAAGTCCGATCAAAAAGGAACTAGATACAGGATATGTAACAACTAACAGAACGCAACTTCTAAACAGTTCAGCATGGCAATTTGCAGATTGGGTAAGTTTTGGTGAGGTAAGTGCATCATTTTCAGTTAGAACAGCAGGAGAAGCAGGACAATTCGGTACAGTTGAATCTGATGAAATCGAACTAGATGTTGGTGGAGGTGGTGGAGCATCAGGTACAGCGTTATTCTTCAAGGTTTTCAAACAATCAGAGTATTTTGGTCATAACTTTACAATTTTTTGGGATGGACATAACACTGGTGCAACTGGAACAACACCAGTTTTTTTCCAGATAAGAGATGGATCTTTTGATAGAAATGATCCAAATGACTTTGCAAACAGTGTGAATGGACATACTCGTGATCACCTACCAAGTAAAGGTGGTGGAGGAACACTTGGTAATTCAGGTCAGCATAGTATAGGTGGTTCAATTACAACAGTAGGAATAAACACTACAATTGTTCCAGATTGGAGTCTGTCAGAACTTCCATTTGTGACATTGATGGTTTTAATTAATGATTTTGTTGGATCAATGCATGGAACATTACACATACAAAATATTACATCAACTAATGGAGCAATCTGGAACTTCAATACTGGTGATACTTATTTTGCAGAAGGAGTCTGTAGACCAACTGAAGGTGGACAATGTGGTCTATTAAGAATTGATGGAGCAGGTGACTTTCCGTTCCAAGTAGCACCTCAATCACTTCCAGCACCAAAAAATCCAGTATTGTCAGGAATAGTAACACCAACCACATCATTAGAGTTGGATTGGGTTCACGATGGAATTAATACAACTGGATATAGAATTTACAGAACATCAACAGAGCCAACAGACACTAAAATAATCTATGACACTCTAGGTTCTGAGGACTTTGCAGAAAAATTAAACCTAGTAAATCAAAGTGTGGCACATTCAGGTCTTTCAGTAGTTGCTGACGAAATTGTTTCTGAAATGGTAATTTTATTAATGAATGATACAGGAATGCCTGTAACATCCACATCGTTAATTCGTGGTGCACTTTACGCTGATGCAACAACAAGCACAACATCAAATGCAACTATAGCACTTTCAAAAAACACTATAACCACACAATTTTTAAACAGCACTTTAGAACCATTTAGTTTCATATTTAGAGGTGCAGATTTAGTTAATCTCACATCAGGATTTCCTACTGATATTGGATTTGGAGTATTTGCAAACACATCATTAACTGGTGATGTATCTGTTGGACTTTGTACAGGTGCATGTGCTGGTGCTGGCTCAGGAAGAACATACGATACAAGTGTAGCAGGTGGTACATGGCTTGAAATTTCACCTTCTTTTGATATTCCAGTAAGACTCACAGCAATAAATCAAACAAAATTACAATCAATTGCTATTCCATTTGTTAATGATACAGGAAGTCTAGATACTAACTTTACTGACACAACAACGGTTGCAGGAAATACCTACTTTTACAGAGTCGTTCCACTCAACGGAGACATTGAAGGAGATTCAATTGTAATATTAAATGGTACAGAAGTAGGAAATTTCAATGTTATACTATCAGACTTTACTGTGGTAGTTGATCAGACTACTACTACTGGTGTACAACAAATATTCAACCAAACTGTTACAGATACGGTAAGTGTAGAAGAAGAAGGTGCTCAAGGAGATACAGAATCAATTGTAAATTTGATGTCATTAACATACGAAAATACTGATGCAGGAGATTTACTTGCACCGTCAGGAGGAACATTTGACGGATTTATAGGAAATGTATTTACATCTGACTTTGGTGAATATCCAACTTCATTTAGAATAAAAGAACTTTTTGTAAATTGGGGAACTACATTACCTAACCCAAGTATTACTGGCACAATGTCAGCAGTTATACTCACTGGTGTAACTGATGGTGGCTCGGTTGGAAGTACAACCCTAGTTGAAGAGTCAGATGGATTTGATCTATCGACATTACCAATTTCTTATCCAAGACAACCATTCTCAGGCAGTGGTGATGGTCAGGGAATATTATTCAACTTCACAGGACTTACAGATCTATCAATTACTACTGACACACTTATTGGAATTAAACTCGTTGGCATAAACGCAACTGACTTACACTTTACTGGATGGTCTTTTGATACAGGTGATGGGGAAGGAGAGTGTCTATTCCAAAATGATACAGATGCATTTGGTATCTGTCCTTTTACTACTTTAGCACTTGAGATTGGAATAATTGCAGAAGATACAACTGACTTTGAAACAACTGGTGGAATAGCACCTGACAAACTTGTTTTACATCACAACTTTGATTCACAAACATTGTTTAACTCAACTGCATTTCCAATTACACAGTCAAACTTATTCAAGAACGCTGGAACTGCTGGTGACAAAGGAGATATTTCAATATTCAACACTGACATGCATCAGTCAAGTTCTGGTGAAAGTGGTATAATTGCTGGTCATATAGGAGATGGAGCAATTTTCGTAGATGGTAATCAAGGAGAAGGACAATTTGAGATAGGGTTCTCAGATCCAAATAGAATAGAACAATTTTCATTTTTGACTAGCAATGAAACTGATACTTATTCAATTAACTTCTGGATTAATGGAACTTGGTCTGGAATTGGTGGAGGTGGAGGTGGGGTCTTACCATTGATTAGTAATACAGGTCAAGACGGTGTTGATGGAATTTTTATTGGTGTTGATGACGGTGGTGATATAATATTTGATATAAAAAGTGATGGAACAGAACCATTTGATGAAGCAACTGCTGGTTCTGCTTCACTGACTGATGATGTTTGGAGTATGGTATCAATAATTATGGAAAAAAGTAACGTAACAAATACAGCAAAAATTTGTCTAAATGGTGATACAGGAGGTACATGTGACTTACTAGATAGGGATGCACCATTCACAACAAAAACTGTATTTGAAAATAGATTATCAATAGGAGATCAAAATCCAGATAGTTTTGATTCAATACTTACATCCGTTGATCATAGATTCTTTGCAATGGATGAACTCTGTATTTGGGAAGATTACAAACTAACAACTACAGACATTAATGCTTTGTTTAATTCAGGAGCAGGAATAGAATGTGGAACTATAAGTGCAATTTCTACAGGTGGAATAAATGTAACATTAATTTCTGCACCAGCACCACCAATGTCTGCACCAGCAAATTTCACATTAACACTTGATAACATAAACACAGAACACGAATTGAGTTGGAATGCAGTATCAGGTGCAACTGATTATGTTGTACAAAGATTATCTACTGAAAGACAAGAAACAAAAAATAACAGTTTAGGTGGTGATAATAACTTTGGAACAAGTGTTCAAGGTGCAAGGAGTGATCATGCAGGAATAGTTGAAGGTGACATTGTTTCAATGGTGTCACTAAAAACAGGTGTATTTGGTAGTGCAGGTTATACAGATGGAATTCATTATAGTGGATTATGGACTAATGTAACAATTGGTCAAGCAGGACATTTATTTGCAACTTCAAGGGGAGAACTTGAACAAACTGGATTTCAGATTTCAAGTGGTACAAGATTAAGCAGGGATTGTAATAGTGGTTTCGGAGTTCCTGATTTAGGAGTTTTTGTTTTCAACCTGACAGGAGTTGGTGGAACTGACGGTTATACACAATGGCATGATGGAACTTATACAGACGGTGCATGTCAAGCGTATGCTCGTATGTTAGGTAATCAATTACACAACTTAACAGGTGCAGAAGCAGGTAATCTTGAACTTGCAGGTGTTCAAAGTTTTAACGATACAGGTTCGTTCACTGTAATCAAGGAAGGTGTAGGTACAGGACAGTTTCTTACTGCTTCAACTGGAACATGGTCAACACAAGATGAAATCGAAACTGCTGTTTGGATTATGAATAAAACTTGGGTAAACATAACTACAACTGCTTTAACTTCGTTTGATGATACTACCACAAATGATTACAATTCATACTTTTATCGAATAATTCCAACAAACTCAGGAGGGGAGGGATCACCTTCAATTATTCTGAATGGAACGTTATCAAAACCACCACTTAGAGTTGCAGATTTGAACGGAACAGACAACGGTTCTGGAACAGTTGATCTAGTATGGACAGAAGCAGAAATTTTATTCAATAGGGTTGATTCTAACGATCCAGTTCAAGGCTACATAATTCAAAGAAACATAGTTGGAAATGAAACTACAATCTATGACGGACTAGCATTTGATGTTAATGAGAGATTTATGAAAGGTGACGGAACTATGACACCAGTAACAGGTGGTCAATTTACTACAGGTGGTTCACCTAGTCATGGTTCAGATGCATCACATGGAGGACAATTACTAAACATTACCACTTCAATGAACATCACAAGAATGGTGATAAAGTTAGGTGTTGGACATGCAGTTGATTTCAACACTGAACCAGATCTTGCAGGTGCAATATTCAAGTTTGATCCAACTGCTGAACTAATTGCTAGAACAATTTTCCCAAGAGTAGGAATGACTGGTGATATGAACACATGGGCAGATGGTGATGATGATAATCATAACTTTGTAAATTTCGCATTTTCACCTCCTGTTCAACTTGAAGCAGGTGAATACGGTTTCGTTTGGAGTAGTCTTAACCAACAGACCTGTAATTCTGCTTCATGTGGTTTAGGAAATGCAGATACAGGTGATTTCAAATTCTTCTTTGATACTACCAACAACGGTGATGCAGACGGTTATGCAATTGGTAATATTCAAACTGGTGGTATTCAAGGATTTACTCTTGAAGAAATTGGAGGTACAGGAAATAAAACAAACGACTACGCAATGGCAGTTTACGCAGAAGATCCAAATTGGATAACAATTGGAACAAACTTAGGTGCAAATAATCTAACATTCAGTGATACAAGTGCTCCAATTCCACCATTAACAAAATCCTATAGGATTTTGGCATTCAACGATGCAGGAATAAGTGAAGTACCAACATTATTGCATAATCCACAAGGAACTTTGCTAGGAAAAAATGCAAACTCAACACACTTTTTCGCTAAAGATGAATTTGGAAGATATTCTGCTGGTGGTGCAGATGATGATAGTCCTACAGGTGGATTAAACATTGGTGAAATGATTACATTTGCAGTTCCACCACCAGCACCAGCAACAGTACCAAAAACCATTACAGACCTGAATGCAACACAAACAAATTCAATATTTCTAAACTGGACAGCACCAGATGATGGTGGTTCACCAATTACAGGCTATGAAATTGGAAGAGCAAGAACAGATATTGCAAGAAACGGAACTTATATGGACTTTTTATTCAGGGAGCATGAATTATCAGGTGAGATTAATTCTGGTGATCCAACTGATGAAGTGATCCTAAGTGCATCAGAAGGATTTGTTGGTCAGGCATTAAACGTAACTTCGGATGAAGAAGTTGGTGCTATTGCTCTATCATTGCATAGAATTACAACAACTACTTGTTCAGGATCAGCATTTCTTCAAGGAACAATTTTCTTTGATAATGCTACAAGAGTAGGAAACTCAACTAACACATTTGCAGTTTGTGATGTAGATCCAAATGCTCCACCTACAATTTTTCAGGATCATGTATTCATTTTCAATAATACTGAAATTTTCAGTGGAAATGAATATGTATTTGGTGTTGAAAAAGTAGGAACGAATACTGATGGGGATATAGATATTCCTGCTAGTACAGATAGGACACTATTAGCAGATGGCTTTACATCAAGAGATTTTTCATCTCCACCATTTGTATTCACAAATGATACATTAACAGATACAGCAGTTTCAGTTTTCATATTAAACTTTACAACTCTAGTTGCAGACACAGGAAATACAAACACAAACTTCACTGATACATCATGCCCTGCTGGAATTACATGTTATTATCGTGCTCAAGGTATCAACGCAATAGGAACTGCTGGAAAGTCAAATATTGTAAATGCAACTGAAACAGGACTTGAAACAATTTTCAATTCAACATCAGATGTTAATAATATTTGGAGTTATAGAGTTCATGATGATGAATTTAGTGCAGGAACAGCAACCAGTGGTGCATGTTTCAGTTTTCCAAATTTGTTTCATTGTGGTGGTATTCCTGATGCACAATTTGGAACAGGTGCAGTAAGTGGATTCGATCAAAGACCAAAAAGTCAAATAACTTTTGGTACTACAGCAAACACACCTATCCCACAAGGGGATGCATATTTCTTCAAGACCTTCACAAGTAATGCAATTTTAAATCAAGACATTGAAGTATTTTGGGAGTTAGTAGAAGCAGGTGGAAATAGCAGACCAATGCGAATACAGGTGTATGATGGTGCTTACATTGCAGAAAACAATGAGGATTTCCCATACAATAACAAAATTAAATTAAAAGGTGGTGGATTACTTGGTGTTTGTAACACAGGAGCAGGTGGAGCAGATAAGCCAGTTCATTCTACGGAATGTCTAGATGGAATTGATGGTAATGATCAATTTACTGCTATAGATGTTGATTATTCATTATCAACTGAGGATTACATTACAGTTTTCCTTCAACAAGAACCAATTACATTGTCAAGAACTGAGATGTATCTTAATAATATGACAATTACAAATGTTGCATTTTGGGATTTCATAAATGCAGAAGTGACAAATACAAGGGGAGCATTTAACAACACAAGAGTTATTGAATTTGACGAAGAAGCAGGATTCTATACTGCAAATGTAACAATTCTTGTTACTACACCACCAGAACCAATTATAGACCTGCAAGTAAGAATTGAAAATACTACAGCAATTTATTCAACAGGAGCATCAGCAACAACCCAAATCTTTGACAAATTCCCAACAATCATTACACAAATAGTACCTACTTTTCCAACTGCAACTCTAATTGATAGTATTCAAATTGATATTAAGGAAACTGGTGTTACAGCACTACCAGTAGGAACAGTAAAGGCAGTAATTGTTGGAGATAGGACAGGAGATCTAACTGATGGTTCATTATTATCAAACATCTACTTCATTGAAAATTCAACAAATATAATTTCAACATCACTTTTACCAGCATTAGCAACTTTCAACTTCTCAGGTAACACATTACTAGACGAAAATGACTTTGACGTTGGGGTTGGAATAGCAATTGATACACATGATGCAGAAATTCTAATGGATCTATTTGGTTCTGGTTCATTTGGTAAAATGATAGGTACTGGTGCTGACTGTGCAGGTGACAATTTAACATTTGATGATGAGGCTTGTTCAGGAGTGGCAACATCTGATCTTTCAGGTCTTGACATTTATGGTGGAAATGCAAGAGCAGTTCTAAACTGGACTGCACCAACAGACAATGGAGATGCAATCAGTGGTTATGAAATACTAAGAACAAACTCTAGCCAAATTCAAATATTTGATGAAAGAGATGATGGTACAACCGAAGATAATTTTGAAGCGTTTGGTAATTCCACAAATAAATATGGAATTATTGGGCAAAGAATAACATTTCCAATTGATGTTAATGTAAAATCATTATCATTTGGTTTAGGATGTAGTGCAAATCCATGTTTAGTCACTCCTGCTGGTGGCACGGTTCAAGCAGTAATTCTTAAAGATGCACCAAATGGAACATCATCATTTACAAGAATAGCAAATTCTACATTGGTATTTGATACATCAAACTTTGTAGAAATCAATGATCCAAGATTATCAGTAAGTGGTGGTGTAACAAGAGATCTTAGAACTTTCTTTCAGAATGGAACACAATTAACAGGTGGGGTTGAATATATAATTGGACTTGAAGCACTAGATTGGACTGGAGATATAGCAACATCAAGTGATGATGCTTCTGATGCAACTGGTCATCCAAATTCAGGACTAGGAGTTTTCACAAAATTAGATATTACGACTGGAAATATTTGGCAAGATAATTCTACAAAAGAATGGGGTGTAGATATATTTGGATTAAACTACACATTAACAGAAGTAGCCAATACTGGAAACACTAACACAGAATATACATCAACAGCAGATTTTCCATCAGAAGATAAAAAAATCAATGCTTATTCATGGACTGTTAAAGCAATTAATTCAGGAGGTTCAGCAAACGCATCAAACTTTGTTGAATTATCACCTGATAGAACAGACAGTTTTGATGCATGGAGTTATGCTGAACATGATAACCAACCATTATTTACTGCTGGATGTGAAGCAAGTGTATCACCATCATCTGACAAGAGTTTGAGATTAACAACATTACCAAATATAAATATTGGAGGTTGCTTTTTGTTTAAATCATTTGAAAAAAACGCAATCAATGATTCAGATATTAGAATTGTTTATGAAAACTTTGGACAGAGAAGAATGGATGTGTCAGTTCAAGATGGGCAATATGATAAAGATATAGACTTTCCTCTTGAAGCCCAAGTTTTAGGAACTAAAGGTATTGGAATACTAAGTACATTTCCAGTTTTATTTGATACTATTACTGGTGTGCATGATATAATTTATAATTCAACTCAAATTAATTATGTAGGTTCAACAGAAGATTTCATTACTGTATTTTTAACTCAAGCAGAATTAGGAACAGGAACATTTCAAACAAGTGATGTTAAATTCATTGCAATATCAAATGTGGGTTCATGGAACTTTACACAATCTCCAAGAATAATTGCACAGGTAAATCAAACATTTGGGTCATCGTTACTAAATGATGGACAGGATGATAGAGGATTAGTAATTGCAAATTCTATATTTAATGGAACTGTAACTATAGGTGCAATAGTACCAGATCAAGTTACTAACTTAGTAATATCGCAAAATATGAACAATAATGCGACTCTGGATTGGGATGATGCTGTTGATGCAGATAATTATCAAGTTTTAAGAAAGGTAAACACTACCGATGCAGAAGTTAATACAAATAGCACATGGAGTTGGAGGGCATTTAGATCAGGAAGTTCAGGCATTGATGCTACTTGTAGTGCTTTCACTTCTGGAAGTGGTGCAACTGGTGGTATTGTATTAAGAAATACTGACAGTGGTGACGATGCAAATTGTAATTTATGGAAGTTCTTCCCAAGAGATTTCATAAACAATACAAGAATTCAGTTCTCATATACCTTAACTCATATTTTTGGAACTCAATTTACTACCAGAACATTAGTTGGAACAGAAAATGACCCTCAAGCAAATCGCTTTGACGATGTTCCTCCTAGCACAATTGGATATGGAGTAACTGCACCTTCTTGGATAGGTGGGATTTCAAATGATGGTGTCAATCCAAGAGCAAGTATCGATGTAAATTCAGTAGCAATAACAAGCGTACAAACAACCGATGAATTCGTTGACCTCCAATCACAATGGAATGTAGCAGATTCAGATTATGTTGCATTAGTCTTTCAAACAGATGATAATAGTTTATTATCATCAAGACCTGATCTTAAAATATTTTGGATTAATGTTACTGACTTTGATACATTAGAACAAAAGGCATTTTACAACTTTTCTGGTGGTTCAACTGTTACTGAAAGAAATGGAGATTGTGATATTGGAGAACCAGATACCTGTGGATTTGGAAGGGTTGATTCTGGAACTACAATTATAACAACTGAAATTTTTGAGGAAATTGGAACACCAATAACATCTGACTTTGAGGATTCAACAATTCCAATAACAGGAGTTTCAACTTACAAGGTCAGAGGAAACAATACAGTTGGATTTGGGTTAAATTCAACAACTGTAGACTTTGGTTTGATACAAGAAATTGATGGAATCACTGAAATTAGTCCTAATCTATTTATTGGAAGCCTAAATGCAACTGCATTAAACTCAACAGCAATAAAATTAACTTGGGATCAGGCATCTACAGAACATCCAACTGATCCATTAACAGGAATAATTATTCAAAGAAGTGTAGGAACACAACCAACTGCTGATTTCTTTGATGACTTTACAACTGATAAGGGATGGAGTTCTAATAGAACTGATGGTTCTATTGATATTTACACAGCAACAGGAACAATAAATGTAACAAAACTTGTAACTAATGTTCCTCCATTACACAGTGCAAGAATTTCTCTAAACATTGATGATTTACTTACTGGTGGATGGAACGAAACAAAATGGACACTTAGAGGAAAAGTACAAATGAATCAAACAACAACTGTTACAGGTTTTATATTATTAGGTGTCAGTGAAGTAAATCAACAAAATATGAGTGGATCAGCATCCAATTTTGCGTGTGGATCAGGAGCACTTAGAGATACAGGTTGTCTAATTTTATCTAATGGCAATAATTTTTGGCAATGGCTTACTAAAAATAATACTGGTGATATTGGAAACACAAATCTAAATCTAACAGAAATATATACACTAGATTCATTTATTTATCCTGAAATAGTTGTTGATGAACCAAATATTAGACTAACTGTTTATTCAGATGCTAATTATCAAACGGTTCTTGGTTGTACTAATGATAAGTTTGATTCCAGTTCAGGAAATTGTGATTTTGAAGGAGGAAATATTAATGATGGTGTAACAAGTGGTGATATTTTAATTGATGGTATTACTGGTCAAGCAACAAGATGGAATGATCTTAATTATCTTATCTTTGGTGCTTCTGCATCAGCAGTTCTTGGTAATCCATCAACACAGGGTTCAATTCACGAAGTATCTTTCTTTAATAATGTAAACATGACTGAATTCGATTCTGGATTCGTTACTATTGCTACAGTTGATGACCTAGATACAATGTTTACTGATACAGGACTTGTTGTTAATACTGAATATACTTATAGATTAAAAGGTCAATCAGCAGTTTCTACAGGTGCATTTGGAGAAAATAATACTGCAACAACATTTTCTGCATTAAATGTTACGCAAACAGAATCAGATATAGTAACAATTCTAGACGATGAAGTATTTGACATTACCAAAGTAATTAGAAATGTAGAGATTAATCAAACAAGTGGTGGTGATGGTTGGACAGCAGAGTTTGATTATAGGTTTACAGCATCAAATCTCCCATCACATGGAATATTGATTTTCCATGATGTTGATCAAGATATTGATACAGTAGGAATTAATGATGCAATTGGTGTATTTCATGGATTACCTTCAAGCGATTCATTAAAAATTCATGGTATTGATGATGAACAATTAGGTGGTGTTGGTATTGGTTCAAGTTCAGGAATTTCAATTTCATCTAGTACGACTTATTTCCCAAGATTTGAAAGAGTTAATTCCACATTTACAGAATTAAGTATATTCTCTGACTCTGCAAGAACAACTCAAATAGCAGGATCACCAGTATCCTTAACAATTCCTGCAACAGTTGAAGGTCTAAGATTTGTAAGTAGCCAAACATTCAGTGAGGCAGGTGGAGTAAGAACATTAACAGGAACACTTGACAACTTGAATATTACTGAAACAGATGGATCATTTACTTTCATTGAGGACTTTTCATCAGCAGTTAACTGGACACAAACTAATACTGGTGTTACAATTACAGGTGGTGAAATATCTGGATGGGGAGCAGGAGGGGTAGATAGAAGAGTAACAACAGACTTGGGATTAAACTTGACACAGGGAGCAGGATCATCATTATTTGTAACTGGTGACTTGGTAACTACACAGGAAACAGTCATAATTACACCACCAACAATTCCAGAAGGAATACTTGATCTAACAGGAAACACTGTAACCAATACTTGTCAACTATCATGGTCTGCTCCTATTACGACTTCAACAATTAACGGATATAGAATACTTAGACAGGTAGATGGCACAGGAGGATTTGTTATATTGATTTCAAACACATCAAATACATTTACTACGAACACTGATACTGGACTCGTCAACAATATTTTGTACGAATATGATGTATTGGCAGGAAACAGGTTCGGATTCGCAAACGTATCATCAAACATTGTAGATTGTATGCCTATTGTTAATGATGTACCATCAAATCCTTCACCTATGATTGGAGTTGAGGAACCAAATGGTGATGTAACATTAACTTGGGTAGAACCAACCAATGGAGATCCAACCGGATACCAGATCCAAAGAAAGATTGGAAATGGAGGATTCTTAATTCTAGTTAATGACACAGGAACAACATCATTAACATTCCTAGACACTGCTACAGATCCAGCAGTAGAATATACTTGGAGAGTTGCAGGATGGAATTCTATAGGATTAGGAGCATTCAGTAATCAAGTCACACTACTAATGTCAAGTCCAGCAAATGCACCAATATTATCAGGAGCACAAAATGGAAACCAGATAGATCTCTCTTGGACTATTCCTGCATCAGACAATCCAATAAACGGATACAAGATTGATAGAAGAATTAACTTGGGTTCATTTACCACACTAATAGCCAACACATCTACAACATCGACTACATTTATCGATACAAATGTAACAAAACCAGACACGTTTGGCTATAGGGTTAGGGCATTATCAAGTGCAGGGGAAGGAACTGTAAGTAATGTTGTAGATATTGTATTTGGTTCTCATCTAATAGTTCATGTGAGAGAACAGGATGGATCTGGATTCAAGGGTGGAGGAATAGTCAAAGGATTCAACTCAACATTTAGTGATCTAATAGGATTAGATGCAAATTCAGATGCAACATTTGACAATCTTGCAGTCTTTAACTATAACTTCACATTCTTTGATGATGATAATTACATCCTAAACAAGACATTTAATTTCCCATCACCAGCAGGAAACGATACATCAGAATTTACAATCAACGCATTGGTGTTTGATGTTGACTGTCCGGCAAATGGAGCAGGAACAGACATTAGAATAAAAGTAAACTATACTGATGCAAAAGACATTACTGCATTCCCATCGGTTCCTGTTTGTGATAGCAGTGATCAGGTTAGTTGGAGCACACAATGGCAAGGTAGTGCAGTAAATGATACATCAACAATGATTGCAGACTTTATCTCAACAGTATTCAAGACAAATGCAGAACAATTCCTAGCAAGTGCAGATATTATTCCAACAATTTACAATTCGGGAGAAAACCAGATTGAATCAGAGACCTATGTAGTGAATATGACAGATGTTACAATCAACTTTAACCTATTCTTAGGAAGAGCACCATCAGGAGGTGGAGCACCAAGTCCAAGTCCATCTAATCCAGCACAACCAACACCATCAATTCCAGATCCAGAGGTAGTATTTGGTCAAAGATTGACCGGACTTTCAATTCTTTCAAGGACTCATCAGTTCGCACAGGCAGGAGATGTAATTGAAGGAACAATCACAGTGAATTGGGAAGGAGAGATTAACCTAGATGTTAGGGCAATTGACATATCAGGAACAGACTTGGACATCAGATTCGACTTAACACCATTCCCATTAGACCAGAGAATAGAAGGAATTGGAGAGTTTGCAATGTCAACTGCTGATATTCGATATATGATAGTGTTACCAGCAGATGAATGTAGTCCAGAAATCGGACTTACTCAAAACTGCTTTGACCCAATACTACATACAATTCCATTGGAATTTGAATTCCAAAGAGATGATCAGGTCTATGAGGCATCAACAGAAGTATTCGTAGATGGCAGACCAATTCCACTTGATATTGTTCAACTTCAAATCATTCTATTATTCTTTGTATTAATAGCCTCAGCAGTGTTTGGCAGGTTCATTAGGAACAGGGCTAGAGGATCTACAAGAAGAACCAAAACAAAGAAGAAGAAATTCAAGAAGAAATTCGATTCAAGTTAGTTGACCAACATCTAAATTATTTTGCTTGATTGAGGATTAATACAGGAAATCCATGATTTTACTCAATGAGAAACAGTAAGATCGCACTATTCGCACTTCCAGCGATAGTTGCTTTGCTGAGCATTTCAGTTTTAGCCTCAATTCAAACAACTCCTGTTTCTGTTCCAGACTTTCAAGACAGATCAACCATAACTGGTCATGTAATTCTACAAGTCTTTGATACACAAACTGGTGAATTAAAGTACAAACTTGAGAATCATAACCTAGTTGTTGATATAGGTCTTGATGAAATGGCAGAAGCCACATTTGGAGTAGGTGGAGTTGGTACAACGAATTTTGACTTTATTGAGATCGGCACTGGTGTAACAGCACCAACAGCAGGAGACACAACTATTGAAACAAGTGCATGTGCAAGAATACAAGATGCATCACCCGATGTAAACTCTGCAATCTCTGGTGAAACTTCTGTTAGTGTAATATCATCCTTTGATGGTGGTACATGTGCAGGTGGAATTACTGAAGCAGGAATATTTAATGCAATTTCTGGAAATGAGTTGTTAGCACGTTCAACATTTGGAGTTGTAACTATTGGTGCAGGTGACACATTAAACGTCAACTACACAATAACCATAACATAGGGGAGTTAATAGAGCAACGATGAGCCTATCCTTTTTATATAAAAAAAAAGATTAACAGATAGACAAAGATTATTTTTTACTTTAGTTATTTTACCAATTTTATTTGCACCAATCATAGTTTTAATTGCAGTAGAAGATGTTTTCGCAATTGATGTGTTTGCAAGACCTGATGCAGACACAGGTGTTGACTGGATAGGAGAAACAAATTGTGGAGGCACAGTTCACTGGCAATGCCTCGATGAAGTAATTCCAGATAATACAGATTTTCTTACATCAAGTTTGATTTCAACATCAAACCAAGATATTGATTTTATAGGTTTAACAAGTTTAACTGACCCTACAAAAAGCGATGGTCATGTAATTAGAGCAGTTGCAAGAGAAGAAGGCTTAGGTATCAACGCACCATTTCTTTTAATTGAACTAAATCAAGGTGGTGGTGCTCCAATTGCAACACTAAACATTACACAGGGAACATTAACAACAACTTTTACACAATATGAATATGCATTAACACCAACAGAGGCAGACTCAATCACAGATTATACAGACTTGGAAATTAGAATGGTGGCATCTTGTAATACAGGAACCTGTAATGCTGGTGGTAGTAGAGACTCAGTTTCAGTTTCATGGGTAGAATTTGCAGTATTAGATGATCCAATTATTCCACCACCAACTCTAGATACAGTTATAGTATTAAATTCAACTTCATTACAATTAGACTGGACAGAACCAGTAGACCTTTCCAACGTATTATCATACGATATTAGAAGGTTTAATGGAACTACATTTAACACAATTGGAAATGTTTTAGTTGGAAATACAGAATTCATGGATATAGGACTGATACCTGATACATTTTACACATATCATATAGTTTCAAAATCAACATCAGATGAAAGCGTACCTTCAAATGAATTATCACAAAGAACAACTGTGATATTATTTTCAAGTTCTCCTGATTCAAATCCATCAGTAAGATGGGTAAACGGACTAGGAAATGCACCATGTTCAGATTTGGCTACATTTGAGTGTGTCAATGAAACTGAAAGAGATGATGGAGATTTCATTCAGTCATTAGGACTTGGAAGCAGTGATTCAGACATTGATATAATGACAATGAGTGATATGGAAGATCCACTTAGAGCAGACAGTCATTTCCTAAAATACACATTAAGAAAAGCAGGAGTTGGTACTAATCCTGTAGAATTTACAATTCAATTAAGACAAGGAGGTACAGAAATCGCATCATTCACACATTCTGGATTAACTACAACTTATATTATTTTTCAGCAGGAGTTGACAGGCGTTCAAGCAGATAGTATTACGGATTATAATGACCTTGAAGTGACATTAACTGCTAGTTGCGATGGTAGTTGCTCAAACTCACCAAATACAAGAGAAAAAGTTAACGTTTCTTTTCTAAAATTCGAAATTGAGCAGGTATCATCACCACAAATCATAAAAATTGATACAATAACTTCCAGTTCTCTAAGAATAATTTGGGCAATTGATGAAGTTGATGCAGAAATTATAGATATAATAATTCAAGAGATGAATGGAACAGATTTCCTTAACATTGGAAACGTGAGTACATCAATTTCTACATTTGATCATACTGGTCTACCAGCAAATAAAATAATAAAATACAGATTAGTAGGTATGCTACCAAGTGGATTTGCAAAACCTTCACCTGAATCAACTGGATCAACTCCACCATCTTCATCATCATTGACAGGAAATGGAACAATTATTGAACCAAATGCTAATAACTCATTTACTCAAGGGCAAAAAGAAATCTTTGCACAGACCACAGAGCATTATAAATTGAATCGTGCATCATTAAACCAAATAATTATAGATATTGAGGTTAATGATCTGAACGCATATCAAATAATCAATAAAATGATTGATGGATCTTATGATTCAACTTTAGAAATGCAAAATGCAGGTTCATTTTACGCAAATAAATATTTAGAATTTCAAAACATGAATGATTTCTTTGCTAATATCACAAGTGACGTAATTCTTGGATTAGACGATTCAAGTGATGATGGCAATGTTCCAAATGCTGGAAATGGAGATCCAGAACCATGATTAATCCAATTTTTTTAGTGTTATTATTACCAATTGCTGGATACATTATTTTCAAATCAGAGAACCTAAATTTTAATCCAAAAAAAATCACAGCAGGGTTATTCATAATATTACTATTATTAGTAACACCAGCATTTACATTCCAACCAGTTTATGCAGATCACAATTCAAAAGTTATAAAATTAAACTTAGCATATCCAGCAGATGCAGGATTTATTGATGTACCATTACCAATGAGGATTGATAATATAGAGAACACGATCATATTCCTAAGTTTTTCAACACCTGATACTGCTGATCAAGCCGATACATCAAGACGTTGGGAACTGATAGATGATAGGACTCTACGAGTTTTCGGAGAATCAAACACACCAACTGGCAACAATGCAGGAAATATGGTAATCTATATCATTGAATTGAGGTCAGATGAATTTGATATTACGAATCAAAACTTTGTTTTTAATATGACAGCAGATGAAACACCAGATGTTAAAACCATAGAATTAACATCACCAGTTAACGCAAGTAAGGCTTGGGTAATTTATAATGGACTTGAAAATTTGGCAGATGAAACAAGTTGGGGTTCAGAGGAATTTCCATTAGTCCATCTTAATGATACGCATATAGAATTTCAAACAACAGAAATAGCAAATACAGATCAAGTTTATGGATTCTCGGTGATTCATGCAAATCTTACAGGTGTACTTGTTCAACGTGGAACAGGAATTTTAGACGGAACAGTTGGTGAAGTGACAGATACCATTACTCCACCAATAGCAGTAGATAGGGATCATACTATTGTTTTGATTACTGGAAGAATTGAACCTATAGATGAATTAAATGCAGATCCAGATGAAGTCATGGTTCAAGTCACTTTGGATTCAAGTAATGATATTGTAATTCATAGAGATGATGATGCACCTTTAGATTTTATTTATGAATGGCAGACAATTTCTTTTCCAATAAATTTCGTTAATGTAACTCATGGAGAAATTGCGATGGTTGATACAGAAACAGAGATCACAGATACAATAACACCAGTAAGAGACTTTGATAAATCACTGGTAATTTCAGGCACAGGAACTCCATTCGGTTATGGTACTGGTTCTTGTGATACAGGAACAGCAGGAGCAATGGATCGTTGTATGAATAGATTAATTTTAACAGATCAGGATACAGTTACAGCAATAAGAGAAGATGATACTGGAACAAACGTAGTAAACTATCAAGTAATTCAAATTTTAGAAACAGAAGTAGCAGAAGAACCACAGGGAACAACCAGTTTTGAACAAATTGTAAAAATTCAAGGAACCATACCAACTGGAATTGAAAGTGATTTTACTATTTCACCAGAATTAACAAATGTAAATAAAACTTTGGTATTTGTATCATTTGAATCAGATGGTACAGGAGGTGGAGATCCATCTGGTGGTAGAAAATCTTATGAAATATTTAATTCAACTACTCTAAGATTCTTTGGTAATTCTGATCCAACAGTTACTAACCCACCATTAAATTTTACAGCGTATCTAGTTGAATTTTCTGATTCATCACCAGTAGTTGTACAAAATGAGTTCTTGACATATCAAACAGACCTAGATGCAGGAGAAAAAGAAATGCACATGTCTCCTATAAACACAACTGGATCATCATTAATCAATTTAGGCAGACATTTGACAGGAGATGATTCTTCGGTGGGAGCAGAAGAGATAGACAGAGTAAGAATTCTTACAAGCAATACATGGGGATATGATGTAGATAGTTTTCAAAATTTTGGTGATGGAGCAACAACACTAAGAGTAGATATTGCAGACTATAATGATAACCAGATTTTTTCACAACGAGGTCAATTATCAATGTCAACTACAACTGCAAGTGTAACACCACCAATTGCAATAGTTCAAAACCAAACAATGCTTTTATTTTCACATACAACAGGCGATGGTGACTTGACTGCATCACCAGATACATCAACAGTACACGCAACAATTGATGCAACAGGTGACATTGATTTCTTTAGACCTGTTGCTACAGGTACAATTGAAATAAATTGGGAAGTAGTCAGTTTCCCTGACACACTTTTATCAATAGAGCATGGAATTCATCACCAAGCAATAGGGACAAGAAATGCAACATCAACTGTTACTCCTGTGGGAACTTTTTCTAATTCACTTGCTATAGGTACAGAGGGAATGATGGGTTATGGTACTGGAAGTGGAGATGAGGCTACAGATGCAACTGCATCTTTTCTTGATATTATTTCAACTGTTGAATTGGAAGATAATTCAACAGTAAGAGTAGTAAGGGGAACAAGTACAGGTGACTTTGATATTGGTTTCCAAGTAATAGAATATGTAGGTGGTCAAGTTTTTAATCAGACTATAACAGATACAGTAACATTACCACCATTAGATCCGAATTTTAACATAAACAAGACAGCAGTAGATTTTAGTACATTTGTTGATGTTTCAACAAACAAGAATATCACAAAACTAGGAACTGATGTTGTTGGATCATCAGATACAGTAAACACAAATTCAATATTTGTAATAGAATTAAGTGATCAAGGAGAAGCAGTAGATGTATTAGCATTAAATATTACAAAATTAAATCAAGAAGTAATCTCAGGTCTTGATGACTTGGGCTTTGATATAGCAAAAGGTCTTGTAGACACTGCAACTGTAATTGATCAAGTTGATCCACAATTAGTAGCACTTTTACTATTAACAGATTTGGCATCAACAAATGACGAAGTAAGATTGGCAATTACTAAATTATTAGAGGATGATGTAGTAACCTCTGATGAAATTAACTTCGTTGTAGATAAACTACTTCAAGAT